>Ga0209557_1000015_pt1 | contig 128848 bp, 109 predicted proteins | sample SaaInlV_120m_DNA_4_FD_184672 | JGI IMG/M metagenome (GOLD analysis project Ga0209557, IMG submission 184672) | Marine microbial communities from expanding oxygen minimum zones in the Saanich Inlet - Saanich Inlet SI074_LV_10m_DNA (SPAdes) (version 2) | ecosystem: Environmental > Aquatic >... | reverse complement strand
GACCAAACTTCCAAATCACAGCTAGGCTAAAGATCGCAGTAAGAAGCTCAACAATAGGATAGCGAGGGGAGATAGCCTCACCGCAGTCTTTGCATTTGCCCCTTAGCAAGAGGTACCCAAAAATTGGGATATTGTGCCAAGCCCGAATTTTGTTTTTGCATTTCGGGCAGCTAGAAGCCGGCCACAGCAACGAGATACTCTTGGTCTCAGCTTCCTCAGAAGTAGGTTTTATATCAAGGTAATTCCGGCAATCCGCAGACCATTTTTGATCAAGAATCTTGGGTAGGCGGTGGATGACAACGTTAAGGAAACTGCCAACAGTAGCACCTAAAATGAGGGAAAAGGCTAGAGTAAGCTCTAGGGGTAGTTGCATCAGTTCGTTCAAAGCTCTAGCTCTTCTGTGTTGTGTTTAGATTACCGCACCTAGTTGGAATATCGGTAGATACATTGCAATAAGAAGTCCGCCGACAAGTACCGCCAGCACGCACATTATCAGCGGTTCCAATAGCGCGGTAAGCTGGTCTACCAGGTTATCTACGGAGTCCTCATAATGATCTGCGACCTTTTCCAGCATTTCATCAAGCGACCCGGACTCTTCACCGATGGTTGTCATTTGGAGCGCTAGAGGCGGGAAAAGCCCTGAGCTACTCATCGCAGCGGCAATAGGAGTGCCGCTGGTCACTTCATCACGAATAGCGGTTATGCCTCGCTCGTAAATCAAATTACCTGTCGCTTGGCTAACTGAATCCAAAGCCTCGACGAGAGGAACACCCGCGGCAAAGGTAGTTGAGAGAGTGCGAGCAAACCGAGCAATTACCCCTTCATAGACAATAGAACCAACAATGGGGATTTTTAGCGAGAGCGCATCCATTATTTCGACATATTTTTGCGACCTAATTCTAAGTTCTTTGTTTGCAAAACCTAGTCCAATTACACCTGCCAAAAAAGGTAGCCACCATTTTTGTGCTGCATCTGAAATTCCTAACACCCAGAGGGTAAAAGCCGGTAGGTCTGCACCAAAACTACCAAACACTTCAGCAAAGGTTGGCACAACTTTTACCAAGAGCAGACCAGTAACGACAAGAGCAACGACAAGAACAGCGACAGGGTAGGTGAGGGCCTTTTTGATTTTCTTTTTTAGGGCTTCAGCCTTCTCTTTGTAGGTGGCAACTCGGTCGAGCAGGGTTTCCAGTGCACCCGACTGCTCGCCCGCTTCGATTAGACTGCAATAGAGATCATCAAATAGCCTAGGGTATTTTCTTAGTGATTGCGCGAAGGGTGTTCCAGAAGCGACGTCTTCGCCAATATCGCCAATTAGTTTCTTCATGCCTTCTTTGTCTGAACCAGCGGATACCATTTCCAGAGCTTGTACTAGGGGCACGCCCGACTTTGCCATGGTGGCCATCTGTCGCGTGAACATAGCGATTTCTTCGGGCTTTGGCGGTTTTGCTTTTCCGCCGCCAAGAAGAGGCTGAGGCTTCCTCTTGAATGAAGTGACATTGATGCCTTGGCGTCTTAATTGGGCTTTTAGGATGGAGGGGTTATCGCCCTTTAGCTCTCCGTCGACTTTCTGGCCTTTTTTTGTGCCCTTCCAGATATATTCAAATTCTTTAGACTTAGCCATCTTGTGTGCTTGTCCTTAGTGGGGTTTAGTCTTTGGTAACGCGATTAGCTTCTTCGAGGCTAATCAGTCCGGTACAAGCTTTGCGAAGAGCTGAGGTGCGCAAGTCATTAAACCCCTCTTCTTTACAGGCACTGGCTATTTCCAGAGAGTTTTTCCCCTCCATAATCATGCTGGCAATTGTCGGGGTAATCTTTACCACCTCATAAATACCACACCGCCCTTTGCTGCCGCTACCGCCGCACTTCGCGCAGCCCACGGGCTTAAAGATTTCCAGCTCTTCTTTCGGAATGCCTACGTCGAGTAATCCCTCTTCCTTGAGAATATTTTCCGGAATGTCCGCTGGCTCTTTGCAGCTTGGGCAAAGTCGTCGGGCTAACCGTTGCGCAATAATAATGCTCACTGAAGAGGCGATATTAAATGCAGGGACTCCCATGTTAATCAGACGAGTTAGCGTTTCCGGAGCACTATTGGTGTGGAGGGTAGAGAGCACCAAGTGGCCGGTTTGGGCCGCTTTAATGGCGATCTCAGCGGTCTCAAGGTCTCGAATCTCACCAACCATTACGATATCTGGATCTTGTCGAAGGAAGGATCTAAGTGCCTCTGCAAAGGTTAATCCTACGCTGGCACTTACATGAACCTGATTTATTCCTTCGAGGTTAATTTCAACAGGGTCTTCCGCAGTGGAAATATTTCTCTCAGGTGTATTTAGGATATTTAGTCCGGTGTAGAGAGAGACCGTTTTACCGGACCCGGTGGGGCCGGTAATCAAAATCATCCCTTGCGGTTGGTGCAGAGCGTCCATAAATATGGCTTTCTGCTCCTCTTCGTATCCGAGGGCATCAATGCCTAATTGGGCCGAAGTAGGGTCGAGAATACGTAATACGATTTTTTCGCCAAAGAGGGTGGGAAGTGTATTTACCCGAAAGTCGATGGCTTTAGTCTTAGATAGCTTTAGTTTGATTCGTCCGTCCTGGGGAACACGACGTTCAGAGATATCCATCTTCGACATTACCTTGAGTCTTGCAGCCAAGCGCCCCGAAAGGTTCGCAGGGGGGCGAATTACTTCTTGCAAGAGGCCGTCAATTCGCATGCGAACACGATAACTTTTCTCGTAGGGTTCGAAGTGAATATCAGATGCACCAGTTTTAATAGCATCGAGTAGGATCTTATTTACGAATTTGACGATAGGGGCTTCGTCAGCCCCCGCAGCACCGGCATCGTCTCCACCACCGTCCTCGTCTACCGCTTCAATATCCAGATCGCCGAGATCTGCACCATCCTCGCCAAGAGAATCACTTATATCTTCTTCCTGTGCTTTGAAGAAGTTTTCGATGGCAACATCTAGCTTATCGATTTCTGCTATTACCGCTTCAACCGTGAGGCCAGTTTGAAAGCGGATATCGGTAATTGCCTGATTATTTGTTGGGTCACCCAGTGCGACAAATAATCTGTTTCCTCGACGATAGAGTGGCAACGCCTTGTGCTGCTTGACTAATTTTTGATCTACAACGTCGACAGGGCTCAACTCCAGATTGTGGGAGGAGACGTCATACACTGGAATTGCGTATTCGGAGCTAATGGCGGAAGCGAGGTTTTTTGCCTCTATAAAGCTTTCTGAAATTAGATGGTCTATAAGATCGTTGCCGGTATTGCTGCACTGCTCAACAGCAAGCTCAAGCGTATCGGCATCAATAGCGCCATCGGATATTAGCTTCTGTTCCAGTGATTTACTTAATCCAGCCAAAATAACTCTCCAGAGCCATTAAATTATGGGGTGGGTTTAACGAGGTTAATCTGAAGAGACAACTTTACTCGGCTTTCACTTCGGCGTAAATGGAGGGTGTTTCGCAAATATTCGACCTTATTAGCGCAAAATTTGTCCCAATGGACAATTTTTGTCAGCAAATAGGCAGGAAATTGTGGCAAAAGTGAGAGTAAGCTCTCAAAAAAACGATTTTATTGGCAATATGCAGTTGGCACGATGGTTGCATTAATCACTGCGTTAACTCTGTTATCACCTATTTAAATTTAATTTTTGAAGGAAATTGAAAATGCAAAAGTCAATCCAGAAAGGTTTTACCCTTATCGAACTGATGATCGTAGTAGCGATTATCGGTATTCTTGCCGCCGTTGCTCTGCCTCAGTACCAAAACTACGTAACTAAGTCCAAGTACGCTGAAGTTATTAGTGGTGTGAACCAATACAAAGCGGCTGTTGAAATCTGTGTACAAATTAATGGCACCTTGGCGAACTGCGATACTGAAGCGAAAATTGAGTACAACGCTCCTGTGAGCCCAAATACTGCTAGCATCGCTATTACTGCATCTACTGCAGTAATTACTGGTACTTCCAATGCCGATGTTGCAGGTGGCGCAACCTATATCATTACGCCTACTCTCACTAATGGAGTTATTTCCTGGGCAGAGACTGGCACATGTAGTGCATATGCCGTAACCATTTGCTAATTTGAATATACTTCAAATAAAAAACCCCGGCTTGCTCGGGGTTTTTTTATGGACAACTAATTTATCAGTTGAATTCGCATAGATAAATCAAGGGCTTTGACATGCTTTGTGAGCGCCCCTGATGATAGGAAGTCGATGCCCTGGAGGTTTAATGCGACTAAGTCTTCTAGTGCAATACCTCCTGAGATTTCGGTTTGCGCCTTGCCATCTATTAAGTCCACTGCCTGCCTAAGAGTGCCCGCATCAAAGTTGTCCAACATGATTCGATCTGCACCAGCGGACAGTGCCTCTTTAACTTCTTCAAGATTTTCTGTTTCGACTTCTACAGGCAAATTAGGGTGGTCTTCTCTAGCCTTAGAAACTGCTGCGGAAATAGAGCCGCAGGCAAGAATATGGTTTTCTTTGATTAGATATGCGTCATAAAGGCCGATACGATGATTTTGGCAACCACCAATGCGCACTGCATATTTTTGAGCCAGTCGCAGACCGGGAATGGTTTTGCGGGTATCCAGAATGGTTATATCATGATCCGCTAATGCTTCAGCGTACTTCCTAGATTCTGTCGCTGTGCCGGAAAGCAATTGCAAAAAATTTAGTGCAGTACGTTCTCCGGTAAGCAGTGTGCGTGCGCTGCCATTTAGGCGCACAAGTTGCTGATCTGCTTCAACTTCGTCGCCATCCTCAACTAACCATTCGATTTGCAGGTCGGGGTCGAGTTGAGCAAATACTTCGTTAAACCAAGGTAGCCCGCAGACCACTCCAGATTCTCTAGCGATAACATGTGCTTCTGCATCACGCGTTTCTGGAACAAGTGCGGCATTAACATCCCCACTTCGAATATCTTCTTGTAGTGCCAGCGCAACAGCCTGGCTCAAATCCACAAGGTAATCAGAAAGGTCGGCAGAAAATTGGTTTTGCGTGGGCATTCGATTTGTATCTCCAGCGTCTTATACTGGCTTGCCAAAATGGGTGGCGGCAAGCATAGGGCGACATTCCCACTTCTGCAAATGTTCAAGTACGAAAAAGAAAATGGCCTGTATATGAGTGACAAAGAAATAAAAATGGACAGTTCGGGTTGGTTAGTGGACTGCCGAAAGGTCATTTCACCAAATTGCGATACACGGGCCACTCATACCGAAGTGGATCTATTGGTAATACACAACATTTCGTTACCTCCAGAGGAGTTTGGTGGCGGGTATATAGAACAGCTATTTACCAATAACTTGAACCCAGCAGAACATCCATATTTTTCTGAGATAGCTGATTTGCGCGTTTCATCCCACCTGCTGATCGATCGAGCGGGGAAAATTACGCAATTTGTGAGTTTGTTTGACCGAGCCTGGCACGCCGGGGAGTCCACTTGGTGCGAGAGGTCCAACTGTAATGACTATTCAATCGGCATTGAACTTGAAGGCAGTGACAACCAAGGCTTTTTGGACGAGCAATATATGGCGCTTTCAGAAGTAACCAAGGTTTTTCTCTTAGCCTTTCCAAAGATAACCCCTGATCGAATTGTTGGGCATTCAGATATAGCGCCGGGTCGCAAAACAGATCCAGGTCCATATTTTGATTGGGGGCGTTATAAATCTAGTCTGTCGACTTAGTTAGTCCGGACTCCGTTGGTGCATTCCAGGGAGCGATTTTTGCCAGTAATAACATTCCTGGGATTGCCATCAAGGTGCAGAAGTAGAAGAAGGTTTCCCAACCCATGGCCTCTACCAAAAGGCCGGTTGTGGAATTTGCCAAGGTTCTGGGAACAGCGGCAAGCGCCGTGAATAACGCAAACTGAGTGGCGGTATAAGCCTTAGATGATTCTCTTGCCATAAAGGCGCCAATAGCAGCAGTACCTAAACCAACGCCGAGATATTCAAACCCATGGGCGACGCCCAGCATCCAAATGTTGTCTCCAATACGGGCGAGAAGAGCAAAACCCAGAATGGAGACGATCTGTACAAATCCGAAGATCCACAAGGCTCGGTTGATGCCAATGGCGATCATGACTAGGCCGCCGATAACGCCTCCGATTATTGCGCTCCAGAGCCCCACGAGTTTGGCCACAGTACCAACTTCCGTACCGCTAAACCCAAGGTCGTAATAAAAGGGTGTGGAGAGTGCAACGGCCAAGTTGTCGCCGAGTTTATAGAGAAAAATGAAGGCTAGTATGTAGAGCGCCTGTCGATAGCCGCGGCGAAGAAAAAATTCTTTGAAGGGATCGATTACCGCTTCATGCAATGTGCGCGGCGCCATTGCTTCAGTCTCTGGCTCCTTGATGGTGAGTGTTAGAGCAATTCCAATAAACATGAAAGCAGCAGTGATCGGAAACACAACCTGCGAGGGCATATGATCCCAAAGGATTAGGGAAAGGCCGCCAGGGATCAAACCGGAAATGCGGTAGGCATTGACGTGAACTGAAGTTCCAAAGCCTAGCTCTTCGTCTGGCAAAAGTTCGCGTCGGTAGGCATCGAGCGAGATATCCTGAGTTGCGCTAAGAAAAGAAATTAGCCCGCAGAGAGCGGCGATGCTCCATATCTGTGTGGAGGGGCTTAGCTGTGGAAGAAAGGCGATAGCGGGAATTAGGCCGATTTGAGTTATCAACATCCAGGTGCGTCGGCGGCCAAAAATCTTTATCCAGTACCTGTCCACCAAAGGTGCCCAGATAAATTTCCAAGTGTAAGGAAGGCCAATCAGTGCAAATCCACCAATGGCGGCAAGACTAAGATTCTCATCTCTAAGCCACCATGGGACTAGCTGTATAAGCACATATAGCGGCATGCCAGAAGCAAAGCCGGTAAAAATACATATCAGCATACGGCGATTAAAAACCGCTCTCCAAAATTTGTTCATCGGTGAACTCTAGTGATCAAGCGGCATACCCTACACAAGCTTGAGATTTGAAGCCATTGAACCTGGCACTTGATTATCCAATTTATGTGCCCACATCTGTATTTAACGCATTAAGCGAATTATCACCTCATGCCTCTACTGTTTGTACTGTTCATCCTTGTCCCTTTAATCGAAATCTGGGGAATTCTCACTGTCGGCTCATGGATAGGTGCCTGGCCAACGATGCTAGTAATAGTTTTAACGGCTCTGGCAGGTAGTGTGCTGCTGAAGCGGGAAGGTGTACACACCCTAACTCGGGCACGGTCAAAAATTGATGCTGGCGAGATTCCGATTCACGAGATACTGGAAGGCTTGTTGCTCGCTGTCGCTGGCGCTCTTCTACTTACACCAGGATTCTTTACCGATATTATTGGTCTCTTCCTGCTGCTGCCTCCAGGCCGCTCGCTGCTAATTCGAGAGTTATCGAAGCGAGTCGTAACCGCACAAGCCTATTCAGCTTCCTCTGCAAGCACTGGGCAACATAGGGTCTTTGAAGGCGAATTTCGACGAGAAGAATAAATTTTTTTGTTTAACCTCTTGAAATACGTTTGAGGAACCTCACAAAGGGTGACGAGTTAGGTATCTAGCAGTTTTGCTAGCGGCTGACCAGAAACATCCAAAGCACAGCTCCATAAATAAGGCGTTTGCTTTGACTATCAGTTAAACAAAGAGTGAATCGGAGAAACAATCGATGAAAATTCGTCCATTGAACGACCGCGTAGTGGTTCGTCGTAGCGAAGAAGAAGAAACGACATCTGGGGGAATTATCCTCACAGGGTCTGCTAAAGAAAAACCAAATCAGGGTGAAGTGGTTGCCGTTGGTCCAGGTAAGTCATTGGACAATGGTGAAGTTAAGCCTCTGGGAGTTTCTGTAGGCGATACCGTTGTTTTTGGCCGGTACGCTGATAGCAACACGCTACAAGACGGTGATGACGAACTCATTATTATGAATGAGAGCGACATCTACGGCGTCGTTGAGTAAGTGAGTCGAGTAAGACACCCAGCCCAAAGAATATTCATTAACTAGTTAATTTGAGGAATTCAGAAAATGTCAGCTAAAGACGTTAAATTCGGTGATGACGCACGGCAAAAAATGCTTGCCGGTGTCAATGTGCTTGCCGACGCAGTAAAAGTTACTCTCGGGCCTAAAGGTCGCAATGTTATTTTGGACAAGTCTTTTGGTGCGCCTACCGTGACTAAAGATGGCGTATCCGTAGCCAAAGAAATAGAACTGGAAGATAAGTTCGAAAACATGGGTGCACAGATGGTTAAGACGGTTGCATCCAAAGCTTCGGACGACGCCGGTGACGGCACCACTACAGCTACAGTGCTGGCCCAGTCGGTTGTAAACGAAGGGCTAAAATCTGTTGCTGCGGGCATGAATCCTATGGACCTTAAGCGTGGTATCGATAAAGCCGTTGCGGCTGCAGTTGAACACGTTGCCGGCATCTCCACTCCCTGTGAAGACGCAAAAGCCATCGCTCAGGTGGGCACCATCTCTGCCAACAGTGATTCCGCTATCGGTGACATTATTGCCGAAGCCATGGAGAAAGTAGGTAAAGAAGGCGTGATCACCGTTGAAGAGGGCACTGGTCTCGACAACGAACTCGATGTAGTTGAAGGCATGCAGTTTGATCGCGGCTACTTATCACCTTACTTCATCAACAATCAGGAAAGCATGACTGTTGAACTGGAGAATCCCTTTATTCTTTTGGTGGACAAAAAAGTCTCTAATATCCGCGAACTTCTCCCGCTCTTAGAGGCCGTTGCTAAAGCTAGCCGTCCGCTTCTCGTTATTGCTGAAGATGTCGAAGGCGAAGCCTTGGCAACATTGGTTGTAAACAACATGCGCGGCATTGTTAAAGTTGCTGCCTGTAAAGCACCGGGTTTTGGTGATCGTCGTAAAGCTTCTCTGCAAGACATCGCAGTATTGACCGGTGGTCAGGTAATTGCTGAAGAAGTTGGCATGGAGCTGGAATCTGCCACTTTGGAGCTTTTGGGTGAAGCTAAGAAAGTCACTCTGACCAAAGATGTCACCATCGTGATTGACGGTGCAGGCGACGTTAAGGAAATCGAAGCTCGAGTAGCTCAGATTCGCACTCAGATCGAAGAAACTTCGTCTGACTATGATCGTGAAAAACTTCAAGAGCGTGTTGCCAAGCTTGCCGGCGGTGTTGCCGTGATCAAAGTAGGCGCTGCTACTGAAATGGAAATGAAAGAGAAGAAAGCTCGTGTTGAAGATGCCTTACATGCAACTCGCGCTGCGGTTGAAGAAGGCGTTGTAGCCGGTGGTGGTGTTGCTCTCGTGCGTGCTCTACAGGCTATTGAAAACCTCACTGGCGATAACGAAGACCAAAATGTTGGTATCAATATCGCTCGCCGTGCCATGGAAGCTCCTCTGCGACAAATCGTGGCAAATGCGGGTGAAGAAAGCTCTGTCGTACTAGATAAAGTTAAGGCTTTGTCTGGCAACGAAGGCTATAACGCCGGTACGAGCGAATACGGTGATATGTTGGAAATGGGCATTCTCGATCCAGCAAAAGTGACTCGCACAGCGCTCCAAGCCGCTGGTTCTGTTGCCTCTCTGATGATTACTACAGAGTGCATGGTTACAGATCAGCCTGCGGATAGTGCAGCTCCTGCTATGCCTGATATGGGTGGCATGGGTGGTATGGGCGGCATGATGTAATTGCTGCTCCAGCAACAAATAAAAAACCCCGCTTATGCGGGGTTTTTTATTTTGTTTTTAGTTCTACTGGAAAGATTTAGGCAATATTTGCGTTAACAAAATCCCAGTTCACCAGTGCCCAAAAAGCATCCATATAGGTAGGGCGAGCGTTGCGATAGTCGATGTAATAGGCATGCTCCCAGAGATCAACAGTCAAGAGCGGCGTAACACCCTCGTCAGTTAGTGGGGTAGCGGCATTACTTGTATTAACAATAGCTAGGCTGCCGTCGGCATTTTTCACTAGCCAGGTCCAGCTTGAACCGAAATTATTTACCGCGCTGGTGGTAAACTCTTCTTTAAACGCCTCAAATGATCCAAAGGCCGTGTTGATTGCCTCTGCGACTGTTCCTGTTGCCGCGCCGCCACCATTGGGGCTGAGGCAATTCCAATAGAAGCTGTGGTTCCAGATCTGAGCAGCATTATTAAACACGCCGCCCTCTGAATTCTTGACGATAGTTTCCAGATCCGCATTTTCCAGATCTGTGCCTTCAATAAGCGGGCCTAATTTAGCAACGTAGCTTGCGTGATGTTTGCCGTAATGGAATTCCAAGGTTTCTTGTGAAATGTGAGGTGCCAGGGCATCCATTGCGTAGGGTAATTCGGGGAGGGTTATTGCCATGTCTTGATGAACTCCTATCAAGCTGAAAAGGTTGTTCCGACTAATTCGGGCGGCCATTCTAAAACATGAGTTGCCCAGATAGATAGGCAGTTAACCTGGGCTTTAGGATTGAATTTGCTGAAAGTGTGAAGATATTTACTACAGGTCGCCTAAAGGGGCTCTGCTAGTCTAAAATACGCCCAGAAATTAACCGATTGAGTGCCGCGAATGTCGAACGATGAGTTGAGAATTATCCCCGAACGGGACGAGGCGATTTCGTCGCGAGCTCGACAATCAAAACCTACCGAATCTCGTCGTGAGAAGGATAACTCTGGCGGAAAATCTGGTGGTTCAAACGGGAGCTCCTCCAAGGCGACCGGTTTTTTGGTTTTTTTATTGCTTGTAAGTTTTGCTGCCAGTGGGTTTCTTTACTATCAGCTACAAAATTCCACCGAAGCTAGACAAGATTTAGTTTCCAGAATTGAGGCAATGGAGAGCAAGCTCTCTGTGACCGATGAGTCTTTGTCAGAATCCGGTGCTGCCATACAAGCCTTGCTCCAAGACCACGAAGTTAAAATTGATACGAACTTTTCCGAGATTCGTAAGTTATGGGGTGTTTCCTATGACACCAACAGAAAGTCTATAGATGAGTTGCGAGCAATTAGTTCTACTATTTCGAACAATCTTAGCGGTGCAGTTGACCGAGTGACGGAGATTGAAGGCCGCTTTGATGGCCTGGGTTCGCAAATGTTAATTCAGGCTGCGGATGTAGAAGATGTGCTCACTCGACTGCGCACCACCCGTGATGAGCTAAATCAGCAAACCGAACTCGTTAACCAACTTCAAGCAGAGTCGGAATCCACTCAAGAGGCGATCGATTCCTTTGATGCCTATCGTTTGCAAACCAATCAAAAGGTTTTGCAGCTGGAAAACGAGATTCGCAGTATTTCGTCGACTCCCACTCCATAGAGTTCAGGTGGGGCAAAGCCCTGCATAGATAAATTTAGGACAATAAGAATGACAACTATTCGTCAGCAAGACTTTATCGACAGCGTTTTCGACGCTCTGCAGTACATATCCTATTACCACCCAATCGATTTTGTTCAGGCCATGAGCGATGCTTACGAAAAGGAAGAGTCTCCAGCTGCCCGAGATGCAATGGCGCAGATTCTTATTAATTCACGTATGTGTGCAGAAGGCCATCGCCCAATTTGTCAGGACACCGGCATTGTCACGGTCTTTGTCAGCGTGGGTATGAATGTAAATTGGGATTCTGAATTGAGTTTGGAAGATATGGTCAATGAGGGTGTGCGACGCGCGTACAACCACCCGGACAACGTGCTTCGAGCTTCTATTCTCGCTGACCCCGACGGCGCGCGGAAAAACACCGGAGACAATACGCCAGCCGTCATCCACTATGAGATTGTTGCAGGCGACAAGGTAGAAGTTCACGTAGCGGCCAAGGGCGGCGGCTCGGAAGCCAAGGCTAAATTTGCCATGCTCAATCCCTCCGACTCCGTTGTTGACTGGGTTCTGGAGATGGTCCCTCAGATGGGTGCTGGCTGGTGTCCCCCAGGGATGCTGGGTATTGGCATCGGTGGAACAGCAGAAAAAGCCATGATTCTAGCCAAAGAAGTTTTGCTAGAGCCGGTCGATATTCAGGATTTGAAAACCAAGGGCGCCGAGAATAGGGCAGAGGAACTGCGATTGGAACTCTACGAAAAAGTTAACCGCTTGGGTATTGGAGCGCAAGGCTTGGGCGGTTTAACTACCGTTCTGGATGTAAAGGTTAGAGATTTTCCGAGCCACGCTGCGAACAAAGCGGTTGCCCTGATTCCCAACTGCGCGGCCACACGGCACGCCCATTTTGTATTGGATGGCACTGGCCCTTCTTTGCAAACGCCTCCTTCTCTTGAAGACTGGCCAGAAATAACTCGGACTCAGTCGGAGAGCACGATTCGGGTAAATCTGGATGAAGTTACGCGGGAGCAGGTATCAGAGTGGAAGCCGGGAGACACTTTGTTGCTTTCAGGAAAAATGCTTACCGGTCGAGACGCCGCGCACAAAAAAATGATAGATATGATTAACAAGGGCGAGGAGCTTCCAGTCTCCATGGAAAATCGCTTTATCTACTATGTGGGTCCGGTTGACCCAGTACGTGAAGAGGTAGTTGGTCCAGCCGGACCGACAACGGCAACACGCATGGATAAGTTCACCCGTGACATGCTGGAGAAAACAGGCTTGATGGGCATGATAGGTAAGGCTGAACGCGGTCAACTGGCTATTGACGCTATACGCGACAACAAAGCGGTCTATCTAATGGCGGTTGGTGGTGCTGCCTATCTGGTTTCCAAAGCGATCACCAAGTCTGAAGTAGTTGCCTTCCCAGAATTGGGAATGGAAGCAATATACGAATTTGAAGTGAAAGATATGCCAGTAACTGTTGCGGTGGACTCCCTTGGAGATTCAGTGCACAGATCAGGTCCGGCGATTTGGAAAGAAAAAATAGAAGTGCGTCACATTTCTTTGGATTGATGCACCTGGCTGGTGCGGAAAGTGCTAGACAAATTTTCATGTGTGCAACCAGTTGAGATGGTGCACCGCTACAATCCGCGCCAGATACGTACCCCTATTAATGCTGTGAGTTTAAGGATAGTTACCATGCGAAAAATTTTACTAGTACTTACCACTGTTGCCCTCTCGGTCTCTGCCATGGCGGAAGATCATTTTTATGTCGGGCCTCAGTTAACTTATCAATTTTGGGACAAAGATCGATTTCTCCCAGACTTGGATGATGACAATGGTGTCCAGTTAGGTCTAAATCTTGGATACAAGTTTGACGCAGGGTATGCGCTTGAGTTCGCTGCTCAAACAAGCGCATCGGATACCAATGCCGAGGCAGAAGTCATTGAATTTAATTATTATCTCTATGGATCTGAGAGCTCAATAGGGACGACACCTTATCTAGTTGCTGGGGTATTTTCTTATGTCCATATGGACCCCGATGTAGTTGTTGATAAAGCGACAACTAACTTAGTACTTGGCGCGGGTATCTCAAGATTTTTGGGCGATCACCTAGAATGGAAAACAGATATTCGCTTTAGAAGCGCTGTTATTAGCGATATCCCAGATCCAGTGCTGGATATTGGTTTAACCACCGCACTAAATTTCCATTTTGGCCGCAGTGGAGCCGCTCCAGCCCCAGCACCTACAGTTGCTTCAACACCTGCTCCCGCGCCAACGCCCGTTGTAGAGCGCGCTCCAGCCCCAGCGCCAGCGCCTGCTCCAGCGCCGCGTCCGCAGCCGCGAGAAGTAACGGTTGAGCTCGATGTACTGTTCGAAACAAATAGCTCGATTATCACCGATCTTGACGACGCAGAATTTCGCCGCATGGCAGACGCGCTTGAAGAAAATCCAAGCGTAACCTTAACCATCGAAGGTCATACGGATAGCGACGGAAGCGCTGAATACAATGAAACACTTTCGCAGCGCCGTGCAGATCGAGTGAAGGAAGCTCTGGTTGAGCAATACAATGCTCCTGAAAACCGCATTACTGCGATTGGGTACGGAGAAGCTCGTCCTGTGGCGACAAACAACACTGCCGCTGGGAAAGCACAGAACCGCCGCGTAGTTGGCGTAATCACTTATCAGGTTGCACAATAGGGGCATTACTGGCATTTGATTGAGAACGGCGCCGTAAGGCGCCGTTTTTATTTATGGACACCATTCTTTGGCACGATTACGAAACTACGGGAATTAGCCCAAGCCAAGATCGAGCCGTTCAGTTTGCGGCAATACGAACTGACCTCGAATTAAAGCAAGTCGACGAACCCTTTAGTCTTTTCTGCAAACTAGCTGACGACTGTGTGCCTTCTCCGCACGCCTGTCTGGTAACGGGCATTAGCCCTCAGACGGCAGAGGCGCAGGGTTTGCTAGAGCCTGAGTTTGTCGGGCGTATTTATCAGGAAATGATGGAGCCGGGCACTTGCGGTGCGGGTTACAACTCAATCCGCTTTGATGATGAAGTTTCACGCTACAGTCTGTATCGAAACTTTTTCGATCCTTATGCACGGGAATGGAAAAACGGGAATTCACGCTGGGACATTATCGACATGGTTAGGCTTGTGCACTTGCTTCGACCTGAAACGCTTAATTGGCCGCAGAATGATGATGGCAGTACTAGTTTTCGTCTTGAACTACTTACAGATCTCAATGGAATCGAGCACGGGGCGGCCCACGATGCACTCTCGGATGTGCAGGCAACCATAGAATTAGCGCGGTTGATCAAAACGAGGCAACCGAAATTATATGATCACTATTGGAAGCTGCGCCGCAAAAATTTTGTTTCGCAACAGTTAGACATCGCCGCCCACAAACCTTTTCTACATGTGTCCTCGAAATTTCGATCCAGTCGTGGCTGTGCAGCCATCATGGCACCCCTCATGGCGCTGCGCTCTAACGCAAATGCCTTTGTTGCAATTGATTTGAGCTACAACCCTGAAGAATTAGCTGAACTGAGCAATGAGGGTATCCAGAAGCGGGTTTTCTCCAGGACTGAAGACTTGCCAGAGGGTCAGGAACGAATTCCCTTGAAGCTGGTTCATCTGAACAGATCGCCAGTTGTTCTGCCCGCCAGCATGCTGGCGGACACGAGGGCGGCGGATTTCGGCATCGATTTGCAGGCCTGCCAGGAAAATTGGCAACGGCTTTTGTCCATCGATCTCGAAAAACTAGATTTTGAGCAAATCTTCGGCTTCAAAGAGAAAGCGGAATCAGATGCTGAAATCGCACTCTATCAAGCCTTTATCCCAGATTCGGATCGTCGTCTTGCCGATTCAATTCGGCATATGCTGCCAGATGAAATACGTTTGGCGGATCCGCAGTTTCAGGATAAAAGACTGCAAGAACTGCTATTTAGATACCGTGCCAGAAACTACCCGGATTCCTTAACCGAAGAGGAACGGGACACCTGGCAGGCCTGGGTAGAACAAAAATTAACTCAGGGCGAACCGTTTGGAATGCCAATTAATTCCGTATTGGAGGAGATCGCCCAACTTTTATTGGAGAGAACTGATACTAGGGACCAGCAGGTGCTAAAAGACTTGCAGATCTGGTTGCATAACTTGCGGTCTAAGTACGCTCAGGCATAATTCGCGCCTGAGCAAAGCCGCTCTGCTCTAGATTCCGCTCTGCTCTTGATTCTAGAACGAGCTTGAGAACTTGGGAGATACAACTAATTTGAACTTTGCCGGTTCGCACATTCTGAGTATTGATCAGTTTCAGCGCGAAGATATCCTCAAGATATTTTCTACTGCGGATATGATGGAGCCCTATGCGGCTCGACAGTCGCAGACTCGAGTATTGGAAGGCGCTATTCTCGGTAATATGTTCTTTGAATCCAGCACTCGTACTCGCATTAGCTTTGGCGCAGCCTTTAACTTGCTTGGCGGAGAAGTCCGGGAAACCAGCGGATTCGAAAGTTCTGCCATTGTTAAAGGAGAGTCTCTCAAAGATACGGCCAGAGTTCTATCCGGCTATAGCGACATCATCTGTATGCGCCACCCCACCGAAGGTTCTGTTGCCGAGTTTGCCTCCGCAAGTCGAGTGCCTGTCGTAAATGGTGGTGATGGTCACAACGAACATCCGACTCAAGCTTTGCTTGACCTCTACACCATTCAAAGAGAACTAAAAGGTAGTGGCGGGAATCTCGACAGCTTCCGGATTGCCATGATCGGCGATCTAAAGTTTGGTCGAACCGTGCATTCTCTGGCTCGCTTACTCTGTCTTTTTGATCCTTCGCGTATTGTCTTGGTATCTCCCCAAGAACTGTCCATGCCGGGTGAACTTGTTGAAGCATTGAAGGCTGCCGGGCATGAGGTAGTAGAAACTGATCAACTCAATGAAGGCATTTCTGGAGTGGATATTGTCTATTCCACCCGTATCCAAGAGGAGCGTTTCCCTTCCGCAGAAGAGGCCGACCTCTATCGCGGAAAGTTTCGCCTCAATCAGGCAATCTATACGGAGAATTGTCAGCCCAATACCGTCATTATGCATCCGCTGCCGAGAGACAGCAGGGCAGAAGCCAATGAGTTAGACAGTGACCTGGACAGCAATCCTAACCTGGCAATATTTCGGCAAGCAGACAATGGCGTGCTAGTGAGAATGGCGCTTTTTGCTCTGATATTTGATGTCGTGCATTTGGTAGATAAACACGCCAGCGAATTACCCTGGCGATCAACACGACACAATATCTGAGCCATTTCTTTTGAATAGCACCGCCAGCTTCGACTTTGAAGACATTCGCCCCTACAAGGATGACGAAGTAGACGGAATAATTTCCGAGCTGGTTGCTGATCCAGAGTTTTTGACAGCCATAGCAACTCTGCGCGCGCCTCGCATGTTAAAAATATCCAGTGTTCTTACCAGGTATCTGGTGAGTCGAAAGCTTAAGCAGAAACTGGGGCAGTATCACAGCGTCGGTCAGCTGCAGATATCCGTAGAAAAATACCTCGGCCATTCTCTTGGCAATACCGCAAACTCGGTGACCTGCGAAGGGTTGGAGAAGCTCGACCCAGACAAAAACTATTTGTTTCTCTGTAACCATCGAGACATCGTTTTAGATCCTGCGATCTGCAATATGTTTCTGCACCGAGGAGGTTTTGACACCTTTCGCATTGCTATCGGTGACAACCTGCTAAAAAGACCATATTCCTCTCACCTGATGAGACTGAACAAGAGTTTCATCGTAAAGAGAGGAATTGAAAATCGAAGGGAAAAGCTTAGGGAACTGATTAAACTTTCAGCTTATATACGCAAGTCTATTCAAGAGGATGCCCAGTCGGTCTGGATCGCTCACAAAGAAGGGCGCTCCAAAGACGGTCTGGATAAAACAGATACCGCACTTCTAAAGATGTTAAACCTATCGGGTGGCAAGGAGTTGGACTTCTCCCAGAAATCCCTTGGTTTACATATTGTTCCCACCGTAATTTCCTATGAGTGGGACCCCTGCGACCTAATGAAGGCTCGAGAGCTGACCGCGCTGGAAAAGCATGGCAGTTACGATAAGTCGGAAATGGAAGATATCAACAGCATTGCCACCAGTATTCAGGGGCAAAAGGGTGACGTGCATGTGAGCTTTGGTGATGAGCTCGATCAGCCCTTCGAGACTGCTGAAGAGATGGCTGATGAAGTGGATCGTCAGATTTGGTCGAGCTACAAGCTGCACGCCAGCAATTTGGCAGCTTACCAGCGCCAAACCGGCGCGTTGCCAAGTTCGTTAGAAATTGATTCCGACAAGCTCAAAAAGGCGGATGCAGAGCTCCAACGCAGACTCAACGAGCTGCAAGCAGATGAGCAAGAAGTGCTATTAGATGCCTATGCCAACTCAGTGCGAAGCTGGTTGTCTACTCAATAAGAAATGGCTTACTGAGAGAGTAAGAACTCGATAAGCGCTTTCTGCGCGTGCAGCCGATTTTCCGCCTCTTCCCAGACAATGCTGGTCTCAGGGTTATCAATGACCCCGGCGCTCACCTCGTAACCGCGATAGGCTGGCAAACAATGCAGGAAAACCGCATCTGATGCAGCTTGAGACATCAACTCGTCGTCTACTTGGAAGCCCTCAAACGCCTGATTTCTGTTATCTTTTTCATCTTCCTGACCCATGGAGGCCCAGGTATCTGTCACCACGGCATTGGTTCCACGAACTGCCTCGGAAGGTGACCGTGTCAGCAGAATTCGATCGGCGTGTTGTGCTAAAAGCCCAGCATCCGGTTCAAAACCCTCAGGGCAGGCGATACGCAGCTCAAAATCCCACTGAGCTGCAGCATTGATATAGCTGTTACACATGTTGTTGCCGTCGCCAACCCAAGCGATAGATTTACCCTGAATCGACCCTCTAGCCTCTTCGTAGGCCTGTATGTCTGCCAGCAACTGGCATGGATGGTAGCCATCCGTAAGTGCGTTGATTACCGGTACGCTGGAATCTGCGGCAAACTTTTCGATGCGGTCATGCTCGAAAGTCCGAATCATGACGATATCCACCATGCTCGAAATGACCTTGGCAGTATCTTCAATCGGCTCACCTCGGCCGAGCTGGGTATCATTTGGCGAGAGAAATAGCGCATGACCTCCCAGTTGAGCCATTCCGGCTTCAAAGGAAACCCTGGTTCGCGTTGAGGATTTCTCAAAAATCATCGCCATCACTTTGCCTTCAGCAGAAGAGTGCGGCTGGCCGCTGCGCTGTAAACTTTTTAATTCATGCGCGCGCTTTATGATGTCTCTCAGTTCAGCGGGAGAACAATCTTTCAGTGTTAAAAAGTGTCGAGTTGCCATTAGCTAGCCTGCCAATTCTTGATGAGAGGACAAAGGGTATCCACAAGAAGCTGAGCTTCTTCGTCTGACATGGTCAGGGCGGGCAGCAATCTAACTCTGTTGCCGCCGGTCACATTAATAATCAATCCAGTATCGGCTGCTGCTGCGACCAGTTCGCCACAGGATGCTTCAAGCTCAATGGCGAGCATTAATCCGGCACCTCGAATATCTATCACATGATCGACTTCAGCCAACTCTTGTTTAAAAGCGTCCAGCAGCCAACTACCCAGCTGGCTGGCTCGCTCACACAGATTCTGGTTCTCTATGGTGTCAATCACGGCACAGGCCGCCCTGCTAACGAGTGGATTCCCGCCAAAGGTTGAACCGTGAGTGCCAGGCACCAAGAGAGCGGCCACTTTCTCTGTCGCAAGGCAGGCTCCAATGGGTAACCCATTGCCCAGGCCTTTGGCGGTTGCTAATACGTCGGGTTTTACGCCTTCGTGATGGCAGGCGAAGTAGCTTCCAGTTCGGCCGTTTCCGGTCTGAATTTCATCCAGTACAAGCAACCAACCCTTGCGATTACACAAGTCTCTCAATTGTTTCAGGTAACCAGCAGGAGGAATAACAATGCCGGCTTCGCCCTGAATTGGCTCCAGCATTACCGCGACAGTATTTTCTGAAGCTGAGGCCTCAACTGCCTGAATGTCCCCATAGGCAATATGGGTAAAACCCTCTAGCAGAGGTGCAAAGCCATTTCTTGCCTTACTGCCCCAAGTGGCCGACAGAGCGCCCAGAGATCGACCGTGGAATGCACCTTCGCAAACCAAAATTTCCGGTATTTCGATTCCTTTACTATGGCCGTAGAGTCGACAAAGTTTGATGGCCGCTTCGTTGGCCTCTGTTCCCGAGTTACAAAAGAACGCCTTGTCTAGACCGCTCAGGCGACTCAACCTATCCCCCAGCTCTTGTTGCCAGGGAATATTGAACAAATTTGAACAGTGAGTCAGTGATTTGGATTGTTCAGCAACCGCATCGGCAACATCCGGATGGCTGTGCCCAAGCCCACAAACTGCTAACCCCGTGACCGCGTCAAGGTATTCCTTGCCCTGATCGTCCCACACGCGAGAACCCTGGCCGCCTACTAAAGTAAGTGCTCTATCGCCGTAGTTTCCCATCAAATGTGAGTTCTGCATCACCTTGCCCTCTGTGCTTTCCTGTAAAAAGGCTATAAAAACAAAAGGGCAGCCCGTACAGCTGCCCCAGAAAACCGCGCATAATATCTCCGCTTATCTGTCTTGACAATGGATTTGCCGAGGAATCGTCATTGCTTAAAACCCCGATTTCACTGCACAGAGGTAACTTTTGCTTCACCGAATCGGCTAGAATTAGCCATCCGTTGTAAATTCGAATAGCCAATGATTAGCAAGTTGTTTAAACCCGCCTGGGAACACAAGGACCCGGATCGTCGCCTTGCAGCAATAAACTCCTTTTCAGAAGACAACTCTGAGCAGCAGGAAATACTGCAAGGCATCGCCCAGTCTGATGCCGATGCTCGTGTCAGAGAAGGAGCGATATCCAGACTGACTAACTTGCGCAACCTCGAACAGCTGCGTACTTCAGAATATGGCGACGAAGCTCAAGAGCGATTGAATGAACTCATTAGCTCCAAAGATGATCGCCATCAATCCTTGATATCAGACTTTGTTTCTGCTGCAGAACCCCAGACGCTTTTATCTATTCTATGTCACTGCCCCAATTCCGATGCGAGAAGCACTGCGCTTATTCGATTGACAGATGACAAATCAGAGCAGGGTCAGGAATCTTTTGCTCAGATCGCCTCAGACTCCGAGTTTTCCGATACCCGAGAAGCGGCCGCGGAACTCGTAAATCGCCTCGACCTGCTTGAGCCACTTTGGAAAAAGGCGCGCGAGCGCGACAAGAATCTGGCCAAGAAGCTGCATGACCGAATAGAGGATCTGCAGAAAATCGAGCGTCGTCGTGCTGAAGTCGCCGAACAAGCTGAAGTCATTATCAGCGCCATGACCGAGCTCAAAAGTTCTACCTGGACCCCTCAATACAACCTCAAGTTTTTAGCCTTGGTAAATCAGTGGCAAGAAGTTGAATCAGAAGTTGAAGTGGATCTTGGCGACAAATACAGAGAGTTGGCCATTAGCGTTGAAGCCGTGGTTCTGGAGCACCGGAAGGTGCTGGAACTGATGGAACAGCAGAGACAGTTACTTACCGACGCCGAACAACTCATGTCAGATGCTCAGGCCTTGACCCTTGAAGAGCTGGATGTGCAGATGGAGCGTTGGGTAATGCTGCGCCGCATCTGGTTGGATTCTTTGAGTATCACCATCCCGGAAGAGGCCTCAGGTCAGCGTTTTGATCAGGTCGGCGCTTATTTTGTGGCTCTTGAAAAGATCATTGCCAATAAAGAATCTTTTGTATCAAAAGAGTCTGAGACCCAAGAACAGAGCGAGCCTGAGCAAGAAGAAACTCCGGAACAAAGTCCGGAGCAGGCAGAATCAGAGTCCGAAACCCCCGAGCCTGAAGCACCAGAAGCTGAAGCAGTTGAATCAGAAGCAACAGAGCCGGAAGAAGCAGAGCCAGAAGAAGCTGACCCTTCTGTAACAGAAGAGGAAGAGCCTTCAGCAGTTGAAGAGCCCTCAGCGGACAAGGAGCCATCAGTAAATAAAGAGCCCTCAGCCGTAGAAGAGCCCTCGGCCGATAAAGAGCCTTCAGCCGATAAAGAGCCCTCAGCCGATAAAAAGCCCCAGTCAGTCGATCACAAAGCTCAGATCGCCTCGATGAAAGCGGCCATAAAAAAGATTTCCTGGCCAGATGGTCTGACAGAACCGGAGGCGCTTCTCGGTCTAAAGAATCAGCTGCGAGAGCAGGAAGCTGCGCACAAAGAGCAGATCGCCGAAGCAAAGCAACAAATTGAGTCGCTGTCGAAGCAAATGGGTCGTTTAAATGGCGCGGTAAAACGTGGCGATCTAAAGATGGCCCGTGGCGTCTACAAAAAAATCGAAACACGCTTTGCGCGCCTTGCTGCAAATCAGCAAAGCAAAATGCAGGAACAGTGGGACAAAGCCGAAAAGAGCTACAAAGAAATGCTCGACTGGAAGGAATTTGCCATTCAGCCCAAGTTTGTAGAGCTTTGTGAGCAAATGGAGGCCCTGGCTGAGAAGGGAGCCAGCTCCGGGTCGAATTCAAAAACTGCACCGCAGAAACAGGCGGAAGAAATTAAAAAGCTTCAGGCCAGCTGGAAGACGCTGGAGGCCCTAGCTCCAGATGAAGTTTGGCAACGATTCAAACAGGCTGGCGACAAAGCCTTTGAACCCTGTGCCGCCTACTACGCTGAACTGGACGTGATTCGAGCCAAGAATCTTGAACAACGTAAGCTCGTCGTCGAAAAATTACGGAGCCTCGCAGAGTTGCCCGAAAGCAAAGAATGGCAGGATTCTCCAGACTGGAAATCTTTACGCAATAAACTTCGAGAAATACGCGAAGAGTGGCGCAAATACGCCGAGGTTGATCAGCAGAAATGCCGCAAGCTGGGTAAAAAATATGCAGATCTTGCCAAGAAAGTAGAGAAGCACATCAAAACAGAGAGTCAGGCTAACCTGGCGCGTAAAAAGCAGCTAGTCGATCGTGCCGTGGCAATGTCCGCCCTTGATGCGGCCGCGATTTCTCTTGACCAATTAAAAGACTTGCAGGGTAGCTGGAAACATATCGGTATTACCGAACGTCGTGACGACCAGAAACTCTGGAAAAAATTTCAGGAAGCCTGCGATGCCGTTTTTGCCAAGCATCGAGAAAAAATTGATGCCAGCAGGGCGGAAGAAAAAGAGCAAGCCGATCTTGCCAAGAAAGTGATTCAATCCATTCGCGCACTGGCAAAAACTGAAGAGGGCGCTGCGCCCAACGAAGCCCAATTAAAAACACTTCAGGATGAATATCGCGAACTACCCAGATTGCATGAATCGGTGCAGAAAAACCTGGATCGCGACATGCGCAAGGCGGTGGATGGCGTTGAATCATCCGTCAAAAAATATAAGCGCGATAAAGCAAATCAGCATTTTGTCGAAATGCAACGACGCGCGGAGTTATGCGCCGGGTTGGAAACGCTCGACCCGGAGAAAGATTCCGCCAAAGTAGAAAAGCTGTTGGCCAAATGGGAAGAGCAGAGTCTACCTTCCGAAGCTGCACAGCTTATGGAACAGCGCAAAGAGGCTGCACTAGCGAAAAAATTTGGTAAAGCGGATACCGATGAAGCCGAGCGCGCGCGCCGTCTAGTTTGCATAGAGCTGGAAACACTTACTGGCAAAGAAACGCCAGCAGAAGACCAAGCCCTAAAAATGCAGTATCAACTGGAGCAGATGAAATCTAAAGGCTTGGGTGCGAACACCACTCAGGATATCTCAAAGGTAATCGAGGGCGCTCGAAAATCCTGGTACGGCAGTCCTGCCTCTGCCAAAAAAGTACAGAAGGAACTGGATGAGCGCTTCCATCAATTGATTCAACTGGCAGATGCCAAATAATACGAGCAAGCAGAGCGGTCCAAGCCTTGATGGCTCCAGAACGCTTCAACTCAGTATTTTTTCTAGCCGTGTTTCCTCCATAGCTGATGAGATGGGCGCGGTGCTGCGACGAGCGGCATTCTCCGCCAATATTAAAGATCGACTGGACTATTCCTGCGCCATGTTTGATCCGCGGGGACAACTCATCGCTCAGGCCGCGCATATACCGGTGCATCTGGGTAGCATGGCCTTTGCCATGGTCGACTTGGTTGAAAGCCACAACTGGCAGGACGGCGATACGCTGGTTCTGAACGACCCTTTCAAGGGCGGCACCCATCTTCCTGATGTCACTCTTGTGTCTCCGGTCTTTGTTGAAGGTCAGCTAGCTGGATTTGTTGCCAACAGGGCGCACCATGCGGATATCGGCTCAGAAGCTCCGGGTTCGATGCCTCTCTCCTCTTCTCTGCTTGAAGAGGGCGTTATTATTTCGCCGACCTTGATGGCCGCCAAATCAAAGATATTGCCCGAGGTATTTGACCGGCTCACCGAAAAACTCGGTGAAAACTCGCGCGGAGATTTTGTAGCGCAATGGAGCGCCAATCGACGAGGCATTCAGCGATTGCAAGCTTTGATTCAAACTGCCGGAATCGAGAATTATCTAAACCAGGTCGATGACCTCAATACCTATGCAAGGGAACTGGCAAAGGTGTATTTTGGCAAACTGCCTAGGGGTAACTTCAAATTTCAAGACTATCTGGATGACGATGGTCAGGGCACGGAGAATATTCTTCTCAAAACCAATGTCGAGATTTCCGAAGGCAGCATATTGGTTGATTTCAAAGGCAGTAGCGCGCAGGTTGCAGGAAACCTTAACTGTCCGCTCACAGTCACCGTAGCCGCCGTGCTTTACGTGTTCCGCTGCCTGTTACCAAGCGACGCACCTGCTTGTCATGGGCTATTTCAGGGAATCAGTGTTTTCGCTCCCCAAGGCAGTATTTTGAATGCGGATTATCCCGCCGCCGTTGCAGCGGGTAATGTCGAAACTTCCCAGCGCGTTGTAGATCTTGTGCTGGGCGCTCTCGCAGCTGCCTTGCCCGACCTGATTCCGGCCGCTTCGCAGGGGACTATGAATAACTTGGCCATGGGTGGTGTTGTGGATAGCGAGAACGAGAACGATGGCAAGAAGTGGAGTTACTACGAGACCATCTGCGGCGGAACAGGTGCGCATTCTCTAGGAGAGGGGCTGGATGCCACTCAGAGCCATATGACCAATACGCTGAATACACCAATAGAGGTGCTGGAAAGTAATTTCCCGTTGCGGCTGAGAGCCTATCGGTTGCGCTCTGGATCTGGAGGCAAAGGCGAATACTGCGGAGGCGAAGGGGTTATTCGGGAATATGAGTTTCTCGAAAATACTGAGGTTAGCCTGATCTCAGAACGAAGAACTCACCAGCCTTGGGGATTGAACGGAGGGGGCGAAGCAACGACCGGTGCCAACTACCTGAATGGTGAGAATGTGGGTGGGAAGAAACACATTTCGATAAAGCCGGGTGATCGTTTAAGGACTGAAACTCCGGGTGGCGGAGGGTGGGGCAACCCCAAAGGTATTATCTGACTCTACTTTTCCGCAGCTGGTAATGAGTTAGCTAAAGCTCTTCAGTTGAGCAATATCTCAGTAAGCCCGCTAGATATGGCGCGCATATCTATCCCCTGCAAATTACTCGCGATTACAAAGCCGGTATTTTCATCGGGGAACAACATGATTTGGGTCTGGAAGCCAATATCGCTACCATTGTGCATAACCGCGCGATGTCCGTTGATGTTGACCATGAGCCAAGCGAGACCGATCTGAACGCCTTCAGCGATATCGAAGGTTGGTTCCCAAAGTAGACCAAAGGCCTCCGAGTCTAGAATCCGTCGACCATTTAGCTCTCCGGTGTTCAGGTGAGCTTGCACCCACAGTGCCATGTCTCTGGCGTTCGATTGCAGGGAGCTACTAGGCGCATGTCTGCGGTTGTAGGGATAAATATTGCTCACTTCAGTGGGAGTTAAATGCCCCGATGTTCGTAGCTCTTCTTTTGCATCCGGATAAAGGAAGGAGCTGTCCTTCATGCCTAAAGGACTAAATAGGTTGGTTTGCATATATTGTTCAAAGCTCTGCCCTGAAACTTTTGCAATAACATCTCCTAGTATCTCGAAAGCCAGATCACTGTAACCCCATTGGGCGCCGGGGTCAGAAACAAGACTTAGTTGGTCCATCTCTCTTACCCATTGCTCAAGCGCACCTTCATCATACTTAGGGTCGTCGTACCCATACTCAGTTGCGTCAGGCATACCAGAGGTATGGTTTAGTAACTGAGATATTTTGATCTCGTCCTGGCGATTGCCGGTCAGGCGGAAGTAGGGGAGATAACTCGTAACCGGGGCGTTCAAATCGAGCTGATCGGATTCAACTAGCTGCGCGATAGCGGCAGCAACGAAGGTTTTAGATATAGATGCCATGGGGAGCACATGGTCGGGAGTAAGCTCTTCCCGTGAATTTATGTCTTTTACGCCCAGGGCTTCGAGGTAAATAAGTTCTCCATTTCGGACAACAACTGCAGATAATCCTGGAATATTCTGTGATTGAGCCTGCTGAGTAAGGTGGTTTTCTAAGTGTCTCGCTAGATCCTTCTGCTCCTCATGCTCTTGGGCAATTCCATAGGAGCAAAAAACGTTAAGTAGGGTCAGAAAAACCCACTTTTCTATTATTGTTTTTTCCATGCCTACGATTGAGATTTGCCTATTTAATTTAGAGGATACGAATGAAACAACCTTCCATCCTAAATGCTTTGCTAAGAAAATCGAATCCGGTCTAGGCAATTTCTTTAATCCGAGTAAAATACTCGGGTATTCAGTTAAACAGAATTTGGAGTAACAAATGAGCGATGCCCAAGAGGTGATCCGCGAGCAGATCGAAAACAACCCAGTGATTCTTTATATGAAAGGATCACCCGACGCGCCGCAGTGTGGCTTTTCTTCCAGAGCTTCACAGGCTGTTATGGCTGCTGGAGAGCGTTTTGCCTTTGTTGATGTGCTGTCTAATCCAGAGATTCGCCAGAATCTGCCAATTTATGCCAACTGGCCAACCTTCCCGCAGCTTTGGGTGAATGGTGAGCTAATCGGTGGCTGCGATATCATTATGGATATGCACGAAAAGGGCGAATTGGTTGGAGTAATTAAAGAAGCGGTTCCCTCTGAAGCGCCTGAACAGGAAAGCGGCGAATAACTCGAAGGATTGAATTAACTAGAGCTCGATATCGGCGTAAAGCGCTGCGACTTCTTGCTCTAGTTTTTCCAGGCTAACCGCATTTTCCTCTATTGGTTGGCCAAATTTCACCACTACCTTGCGTCTTCGCCATTTCAGGCGAGGTTTGCCCTTGAGCGCAGGTGTTCCGCCGCCGTGACTAAAGAAGCTACCCCATAACCCCTTAATCGCAACAGGAATTACCGGCACTGGCTGATGCTCCAGAATGCGCATGGTGCCGCGTTTAAAGGGAATTTGTTCACCTCCAGGGCTTAGACGGCCTTCTGGAAAAATAAATACCAATTCGCCATTTTGCAGGGCTTCCACCGCTGTTTTTTCTGCGTCCTGAAAAGTTCTGCGGTTTTTTAGCGGCGAGGTAATGGGAATGGTACGCGCACCGCGAAAGGCCCAGTTCAGCACCGGAATGCGGTGATAGATATCTTCCATAATAAATCTGGTGCGTCGCCTGATAGTGCCAAAAAGAATGATGGAATCGGCATAGCTCAGATGATTGCAGACAAAGAGCGCAGCGCCGGATTCAGGAATATTGGATTTGGCTTCAACCCGAACAGAATAGATGGATCGACTAAGGACGTAGCCTACATTGCGCCAGAAATCGTGGGTCCATTCCCCAATCATGCCTGCGAGTCGACGCCAGATTGATTTGGAGTTCATTGCTTTTGGTGAGATGTTCTCGGTTTTGATTCTAGTGAGAACGATGCAGGGAAAAATTGGCGAGCTCGGTAAGGACGCCTTTGTAATCGGATTCCGGCAGAGAAGAGAGTTTATTGATGGCTTGTTCTACTTCTTTTTCTGCCAGTTGCTGGGTGTACTGAAGTCCACCGGATTCGTTCACCGCTTTCGCTACCTGCTCAATCTGGCTGGTGTCTTTTTTCTCAATGGCTTGGCGAATAAGCTTTGACTGCTCGTCGGAGCCCTTGGCAATGGTGTAGATCAGAGGAAGTGTCGCCTTGCCTTCAGCGAGATCATCGCCAATATTTTTACCCAGTTCGTCACTGTCGCCGGTGTAGTCGAGAACATCGTCTTGCAGTTGGAATGCCATGCCCAAGTGAAGGCCATAAGCGGCCAGGTCGGCGCTCTGCTGTTGGCTGGCATCGCAGAGTAGGGCGGCACATTCCGTTGCTGCTGAGAAAAGTATGGCGGTTTTTTTGCGTACTACTTCAAGATAGCTTTGCTCGCTGGTGTCGGGGTCACCGGCGTTTATCAATTGCTGAACTTCACCTTCGGCGATGGTGTTGGTGGTGTCTGCCAGAACTTTCATGATGGCACTGTTATTCAGTTGCACCATCAGCTGAAAAGCACGTGAATAGATGAAGTCACCCACCAGAACCGCTGGGCTGTTGCCCCATTTCTCGTTTGAGGTATCGCGTCCGCGACGTCGGTCGGATTCGTCGACGACATCGTCATGCAGCAAAGTGGCCGTGTGAATAAACTCAATCACGGTAGCTAACTGAACCGCGTCCGGATGACCATCCTGAAGGGCTTTGGCCACTAGGAGCACAGAAACGGGACGTAGCCGTTTGCCACCACCTTCGACAATGTAGTTACCGATATTTTCGACCAGAGATACGTCGGAGTGGAGTTGGTCTACGACCATTTGGTTCAACTGGTTGAACTCGGATTCCACCGCTTTATGGAATGGCAGCATTAACTGCTTGGGCCTCTACTATAGATTTGGTTGGTGTTATTTGACTGAAACCGCAGGGATGCTAGGAGTGCCTCGGACTTCTGTCAAGCTCCCGCAACTGCTTATTTTCACTGCGCTTGAGCTAGGTCAGGCCGCGAATCAAGCCATTCGAAAACAAAGCAGGAAATAAACATCAGAAATCTATTGAATGGGGTAGTCAATTTACGTAAAATCGCCGCCCTCGCAAATCAGGCTTATTGCCTGAAATATCTGGAGAAAAGCGCGATGTACGCAGTAATTGAAAGTGGTGGCAAACAGCACAAGGTAGTCGAAGGAGAAGTTCTTCGCCTTGAGAAGCTGGACGCGGCTGCTGGGGAAAAAGTCAGTTTTGACAAAGTACTAATGGTTGCCGATGGCGACAAGGTTACCCTTGGGGAGCCTTTGGTAGCTGGTGCAACGGTTTCGGCTGAGGTTGTTGAGCAAGGTCGTGGTGATAAGGTCACTATTATCAAGTTCCACCGTCGTAAGCATCACCGCAAGCAAGCTGGACACCGACAGTCCTTCACCGAAGTTAAAATCACTGATATTTCTGTTAAGAAAGCAGCTAAAAAAGCCCCGGCTAAGAAAGCTGAAAAAGCAGAAGCAGAAGCTGAACCAAAAGCAGCAGCTGAGGAGTAATCTGAGATGGCACATAAAAAAGCAGGCGGTAGTACCCGTAATGGTCGCGATTCGGAAAGTAAACGCTTAGGCGTTAAGCGCTACGGCGGCGAAACTGTTCAAGCTGGCGAAATTATCATTCGTCAGCGCGGAACCCAGTTCCACCCGGGCGATAACGTTGGTATTGGTACAGACCATACTTTGTTTGCTAAGGCCGAAGGCGTTGTCAGCTTCACAACGCGTGGCTCGAAGAATCGAAAGTTCGTAAATATTCAAGCAAGCGCATAAAGCTTGGTAGATATTTAGCGTTCAGATTTGAAAAAGGGGCTTAGGCCCCTTTTTTATTTGTCTCCTGTTTTTACCTTGAGACTTTAGTTTGAGAGTTTGCCTTGAGCAAAAACTATTCGCCTATAATCCGGGGCTAGAATCCGGGCTTGCAAAGAGATCAGCCATGAAATTCGTAGATGAAGCCGTTATTAAAGTAACCGCCGGTAAGGGTGGCAACGGTTGTATGAGTTTTCGCCGGGAAAAATATATTCCTAAAGGTGGCCCTGACGGTGGTGATGGTGGTGATGGAGGTAGTGTTTACCTCGAGGCCAATGAGAGCCTAAACACGCTGATCGACTACCGCTATACAAGACACTACAGAGCGGAAAGCGGTGAGCAGGGTTCTGGCAAGGACAAACGCGGTAAGTCGGGGCAGGATTTGGTACTTCAGGTGCCCGTAGGAACCACAGTACTGGAAGTAGAATCTGGTGATGTCGTTGGTGATTTAACTCATGCGGGCGATCGACTTCTGGTGGCGCAGGGTGGATTTCATGGATTGGGCAATGCTCGGTTTAAGTCCAGTGTGAATAGAGCGCCTCGGCAAACTTCTGACGGCAGTCCTGGTGAAGAGTTCGATTTTCGTCTCGAATTGAAGTTGCTGGCAGATGTTGGGTTATTAGGTCTGCCCAACGCGGGTAAATCTACTATGGTGAGTGCCATATCGGCCGCGACACCAAAAATTGCCGATTACCCCTTTACCACTTTGATTCCCAGCCTGGGTGTTGTTCGTATCGATGCCATGCGTTCCTTTGTGGCGGCGGATATTCCAGGCCTTATCGCCGGTGCAGCGCAGGGAGAGGGCCTAGGTATCCGTTTTTTGAAACACCTCACTCGGAATCGCCTACTTTGGCATCTAATAGACGTTGCGCCGTTAGATGAATCCGATCCTCTTGATGCTATTGAAGTGCTGACAGAGGAGATTGAAGAATTCAGTCCAGCATTGGGTCGCCGGGAGCGCTGGCTCGTACTGAATAAGACGGACCTGATTTCTGAGGATGAGCTCAATCAACTGATCTTTCGAGTTAAGGAAGAATTGGGCTGGCAAGGTAAAATTTTCTGTACTTCTGGTGTTGGGAAAAAGGGTGTAGACGAACTCTGTTACGCCACAGTCGACTGGCTCGAAGAGCGCAATCGATTGGAAGCGGAAGATGAGGAAGTTGCTGAAGCAGAATTAGAGCTCCAGCGCGATATGCAGCGGGAATCCCGCGAATCCATAGATCGCCTTGCAGAAGCACGTAAACTAGAGCGGCAGCAAACTCAGCCTGCCGACGAAGATGATGACGACGATCATGAGGTCGAAGTAATTTACACGCGGGAATAACTAACTGCGAGAAACAAAAGAAAGCTGGAGCAAATACAGTGAAAAGGCAGCAGCTCAACGACTCAGGGCGTTGGGTTATCAAAATTGGCAGCGCGGTCCTAACTAATGACGGTTTGGGTCTGGATCAGTCGCGCATTGAGGATTGGGTTAAAGATATCTCGATTCTGCGTGAAAATGGGCATCAGGTAGTGCTGGTTTCCTCTGGTGCCGTTGCTGAAGGGCTGGTTCGCTTGGGTTGGAATAATCGACCAAGTACCGTTCATGAGCTACAGGCGGCCGCAGCGGTGGGGCAAACTGGTCTTGTGCAGGCCTATGAAACCGAATTTGCCAAATACGGTATTCGCACTGCGCAGATTCTACTGACAGCGGATGACCTGTCCGATCGCCAGCGTTATTTGAACGCCCGCAGCGCAATTCAGAGCTTAATTCAGCTGGGCGTTATACCCATAGTCAATGAAAATGATACCGTAGGTACGGAAGAGATTCGTTTTGGCGACAACGACACGCTGGCTGGGCTTGTGTGTAATCTGGTTGAAGCTGACAGACTTTTAATTCTGACGGATCGGCAAGGGCTCTATGATTCGGATCCCCGCTCAAATACCGACGCCAAGCTCGTCTCTGAAGGGCGTGCTGGAGATCCTGCGCTGGAGTCTATGGCTGGATCCAGTTCTGGCAAATTAGGCCGTGGTGGAATGACAACCAAGCTTCGAGCTGCAGCTCTGGCGGCGCGGTCAGGCACCTGCTGCCTGATAGCCTCCGGCCGCGAGCAGGGCATAATTTCGCGTATTAGCCAGGGTGAACAGCTGGGAACTCTTCTGACGGCAGGAGAAAACCCTGTTGGCGCTCGCAAGCAGTGGCTGGCAGGGCAGTTACAGGTTCAGGGGCAGCTTGTTCTGGACGATGGCGCAGTGAAAGTTCTGAGCAAAAGCGGCCGCAGTCTGCTGCCCATTGGCGTAGCGGAAATTCGTGGGAACTTTGTTCGCGGCGATCTGGTTAGCTGTGTTGATCAGCTAGGGCGAGAACTCGCTCGAGGGCTGGTTAACTACAACTCTGATGAGTCGAGTCGAATTATTGGTAAAGCGAGCTCAGAGATAGCTGAGATTCTCGGTTACTGTGACGACGAAGAGCTGATTCACCGCAATAATCTGGTGTTAATGGAGGTCTAACATGAACCTACTAAAACCCCACCTCTATCAGATGTCGGCTTATGAGCCTCCACTGGAGGGGCGCTCGGCCAAGAAACACCTTCTGCTGGATTTCAACGAAAGAACGCTTCCAGTTGACCCGGCTATAGAGAAAGCCCTGATCAAATATATCCGTAGTGGTGCTCTACAAAAGTATCCAGCCTATGGAGATATCGTCGCGCGCATCGCAAAGTACGCCAAGGTTGAAGAAGGCAGTTTGATGATAACCAATGGCTCGGATCAGGCGATCGACTTGGTGATTCGGGCGGTTTGCAATGCCGGCGATGAAGCCATTATTCCGGCGCCCAGCTTTGCGATTTATCGTCAGTTTGCTGAAGTTGAAAATGCCACTGTAGTGGAGCCGCTTTATACGAAGGAGGGAGGCTATCCCACTTCTGATGTGATTAGTCTGGCCAACAGTAAGACGCGCCTAATTGTGATTTCCAACCCCAATAATCCTTCCGGGACGGGAGTGCCGCGCGAAGATATTGAAGCCATCTTGCAAGCCGCACCGAATGCCGCCGTACTCGTCGATGAGTGTTACTTCGAGTATTACGGTAAAACCGTTGCTGACCTCTGTGAGACTTATTCAAACCTCTTTGTGGCTCGAACCTTTTCCAAGACCTGGGGATTGTCATCCCTGCGACTGGGTTTTCTTATCAGCGAGTCTGGCAATATCGATCAGCTGTTAAAAATCCGTGGGCCCTACGACGTAAATCAGCTCGCCGTGATTGCGGTAGAGGCGGCTCTGGAGAATCCTGAATACACTAAAAACTACGTCAAAGAGGTGATGAAAAAGTCGAAACCGGCCTTGGAGAAGTGGTGCAAGGGCCGAAAAATTGATTTCTGGCCAAGCTCAGCCAATTTTCTTTGGACTTTTCCTCCCCAGGCAGACGAGTTGGCGGAGTTTTTACAGACTAAGAATATCTTGGTACGACCGAAAAAAGATGCTTTGGGCAGATTAGGCTTACGTATCAACCTAGGATCGGTAGAGCAGACGGAAACCCTGATTCTGAGCCTCAACGAGTTTTACGACTAGCTACTCGATATAAAGCAATAGGGCATAAAAAAGCCGACCTGTTTATTAAACGAAGGGTCGGCTTTTTCGTATGACTTGCTAAAGGCTTAGGCGGTCAGTGCCTTCACATGTGAGTTCATACGGCTCTTATGACGAGCGGCTTTATTTTTGTTGATAATGCCTTTGTCGGCCATACGGTCGAGTACTGGAACAGCGGCTTCATAAGCAGTTTTTGCTGCTTCGCCATCTTTCGCTTCGATCGCGTTATATACATTTTTTACGTAAGTACGAACCATTGAACGTAGGCTAGCGTTGTGGATACGGCGCTTAGTGTTTTGACGTGCGCGCTTACGTGCTTGTGGTGAATTTGCCATGGTTTATCGCAACTTCCTATCTACTTTGAGATTGTGTCTGGTTTTGAGGCGCGCAACTATGCCGATCAGCATGGGAATTGTCAATATAATTTGCCGCTAAAAAACAATAAGAAAACCACTATTTACAAGGTGTTGAACAGAGTTCGCGCCATAATTGATCTAGTCGTTGTAAACTCCCTTGCCATGCGCAGTCCAATGCCCGGAAAACCAAGTTGAAACAAGAAGAAAAAGCCGTGAAAGCACAGCCGGGAATGCTGCGTTCCAGCTCGGTGGTGGGTTCTGCAACCATGTCTTCGCGGATTCTTGGTCTGGTTCGAGATGTGATTTTTTCGCGCGTTATCGGTGCCAGTGAGGCAGCCGATGCCTTTTATGTGGCTTTTAAACTTCCGAATTTCTTTCGTCGCCTCTTTGCAGAGGGCGCATTTAACACGGCCTTTGTGCCGGTATTGTCAGACTATCGTAAACACCGGGATCAGGCTGAAGTTAAACAGCTGATCAACAAGACTTTCGGTGCGCTAAGCCTTATCTTGCTGGTGCTGACGGCATTGGTTGTGCTTTTTTCTCCGGCGGTAATGTCAGTCTATGGCATGGGTTTTCTGGATGAGCCAGAGAAGTTCCAGATGGCCAGCGAGATGCTACGGATCACTTTCCCCTATTTGCTGCTAATTTCTCTAACAGGCTTTGCAGGATCTATACTAAATTCCTACGACCGCTTTGCCGTTCCTGCGATTACGCCCATATTTCTAAATATTTCCTTTATCGTCGCGGCCCTTTTAGTTGCCCCCTTGTTTGAACAGCCGGTATTTGCCTTAGCATGGGCAGTGTTTGCTGCGGGCGTGGTGCAGCTGCTTTTTCAGTTGCCTTTTCTTGCCCAGATCCACATGTTGCCGAGACCCGTTTTGGATTTTGGTGATCCTGGCGTCAATAGAATCTTCAAACTGATGATTCCGGCGTTGTTCGGCGTTTCTGTAGGGCAGATAAACCTACTCTTGGATACGGTTATTGCTACCTTTCTTCCCAGTGGAAGTGTGTCCTGGCTTTATTACTCAGATCGATTAATGGAACTGCCTTTGGGTGTTTTTGGCGTGGCTATCGCGACAGTGGCTCTGCCAAACCTGTCGCGTCAGAGATTTAATGAAAATCCTGAAGGCTTTGGAGATATGTTGATCTGGTCGATCCGCATGGTCGTTGTTATCGGGCTGCCTGCCACCGTCGCTCTAATTCTCTTGGCGGATCCCATTCTGATCACTCTGTTTCAAAGTGCCCAGATGCATTCTTCCGATATCGCGATGGCGAGTCTGAGCCTGAAGGCATACGCCATCGGCTTACTGGCATTTATGTTGGTCAAAGTTTTGGCAACTGGCTACTTCGCCCGCGAAGATACCAAGACTCCGGTGAGGATTGGTATCTATGCCATGGTGACCAATATGGTGCTCAACATCATATTTGTGCTGCTGTTTCACCACTTCTGGCAGATAGGTCATGTAGGTCTGGCTCTGGCGACTTCAGGGTCTGCCTGTTTAAATGCTTGGCTGCTCTATCGAGGCTTAAGAGTGGCAGAAAAAATCCCTTCCTTAAGGATCCTAAAAGGTTTTGCGATTCAGGTTCTGGTGGGAATTGGGCTGATGAGCGCAGTTCTGGTGTTCGCAAACAGCAGCTGGCAGGGCTGGTCCGACTGGGACGTCTGGTCCCGGGTCTGGCGCGTTTTAGTGCTCTGTATTGGTGGGGCTGGGTGCTACTTTTTAGGACTTTACCTTTCCGGCCTTCGAGTCAAAGATTTTAAGATGCACTCCGCCTAAGATCAGGGGGAAATCCACCCGAGATAGCGCGTCTGATCCTTCGACCCAGGCTGCAACCGAGGGTATAATTCTCGCCTTTTGCGCGGCATCGCCTTGGCACCTCAAAGCAATATCTACCATAAGGTATCTACCGATCCTGGATTCCAGGAAAGCTGTGCTTTGGCGATCGGTTCTTTCGATGGGGTTCATCTTGGACATCAGTCGATTGTGCGAGACGTGGTACAGGAAGCTAAGCGGTCTGGAATTAAGTCTAGATTGCTGACTTTTTATCCCAGACCTAGCGAATATTTTGCTGCGGATAAAATTCTGCCCTCGCTGATGAGCTGGCGAGAGAAAGTATGTTTTCTGGCAAGCCTTGGTCTGGATGACGTGATTTGCATGCCATTCAACAAAAGGTTGAGTAGGCTCCCGGCCGATCAATTTGTCCAACAAATTCTGGTCGAGGGGTTAAATGCGAAGTACTTGACCGTAGGCGAGGATTTTCACTTTGGCGCTAAACGTGGTGGAAACGCCGAGTTGCTTAAGACTTTGAGTGAAAGCGCAGGGTTTAGAGTTCAGATTGCCCAGACCCAACTCGACGAATCCAGCAGAATTAGTAGCACTCGTATTCGTCAGTGTTTGATCGAGGGAGATATGCGGGCAGCAGAGCGAATGCTGGGTCGGCCCTATCGGCTCGGTGGCCGAGTGATTCGCGGAAAACAACTGGGTAGAACCATAGGTGTGCCCACAGCGAATCTCCATTTGAAACGAACTCGTCTTTGTGTGAATGGTGTTTTTACCGCGGTGGTTTGGCTGGATGGTGAGGCTAAACCGGCGATCCTGAATGTGGGATACCGACCAGCGGTAGATCAGTTAGAGAAACCCCTATTGGAAGTGCATCTGCTGAACTATGATGGCGACCTCTATGGACAGTATTTGGAAGTGGACCTTCTACACAAATTAAGAGACGAACAGAAATTTGATTCCATAGAGGAATTGACTGCCCAGATACAGGCAGATGTCCAAACAGCGCAGCACTGGCACAACAACAGAAAAGTAAAATCAGCAGATTGAAGAATTAATGAGCGAACCAACCGATTACAAAAGTACGCTAAATTTGCCCAGGACAGGTTTTCCTATGAAAGCCAACCTGGCGAATCGTGAACCTGAGCGCCTAAAGAAATGGCAGGAACAGGATATATACGGGCAAATTCGCCAGGCGCGCACCGGTCGTGAGCAATTTATTCTTCATGATGGGCCACCCTATGCCAATGGTGATATCCACATAGGGCACTCGGTCAACAAGATACTCAAGGACATCATTGTTAAAGCTCGAACTATGGACGGTATGGATGCGCCTTACATTCCCGGATGGGATTGCCATGGCTTGCCCATTGAGCACCAGGTAGAGAAAAAAATTGGCCGGGCGGGCAGCAAAGTAGACCACGCAACCTTTCGGGCAAAGTGCAAAGAGTACGCTCTGAAACAGGTTGATCGTCAACGCGCCGACTTTATTCGCTTGGGTGTATTTGGCGATTGGGAAAACCCTTATTTAACGGTAGATCCTAAGGTTGAAGCGGACACCATTCGAGCGCTCGGAAAAATTATCGAAAATGGCCATCTGCACAAGGGCGTGAAGCCTGTCTATTGGAGTGTGGTTGGTGGTTCGGCTTTGGCGGAAGCGGAAGTGGAATATCAGGATAAGACGTCCTGGTCTATCGACGTTAGCTACCCATTCTCAAGCGAGTCACTCATTCAGGCGAGCGCCGAATTTGGCCTTGAGGGCAACAGTCCCCTGAGTCTGGTGATCTGGACAACAACTCCCTGGACGCTGCCTTCAAGCCAAGCGGTAAGTTTGAATGCTGAGCTTAAGTATGTGGCGGTCACAACCAGTTCCTCCGATGAGGTATTTGTAGTTGCTAAAGAGCTACTTGAATCCTTTGTCGAGCGCGTGGAGTGGTCGGATCACAAGGTTGTTGGAAGTGCTTTGGGCAAAGTGTTCGAAGGCCTGCAGCTGCAGCATCCCTTTTATGATCGACAGGTTCCAGTTCTTTTGGGAGACCACGTTACTACGGAAGCGGGCACCGGTGCAGTGCATACGGCACCTGATCATGGTGAAGACGATTTTTACGTGGGGCGTCGTTACGGGCTGGGTGTTCTTAACTATGTGGATGATCACGGCATATTTAGAGATCAGGTAGAGTTTTTTGCTGGAGAGCATGTCTACAAAGTAGATCCTCTGGTTATCGATAAACTCAAAGAAAATGGCCGACTGCTTGCTGCCAGCCAGTTTTTCCATAGTTACCCACACTGTTGGAGAACCAAGACTCCTTTGATCTATCGAGCCACTCCGCAGTGGTTTATCAGCATGACCCAAAAGGGTTTATTGAAACGAGTGAAAGAGCTTGTCGATGATGTGCAATGGGTTCCCAACTGGGGTAGAGCGCGTATTGACTCCATGCTCGATAGTAGTCCTGACTGGTGTATTTCGCGCCAGCGAACCTGGGGTGTGCCCATCACATTATTTGTTCATCGGGAGACGGAGGAGCTGCACCCCAACACTTCGGAATTAGTGGAGAAGGTTGCTGCCCGGGTTGAGCAGGATGGAATGGATGCCTGGTTTGAAGCCAAGCCCGAAGATTATCTGGCTGAAGAGGCAGATGACTACCGTATGGTGAGCGATACTCTTGATGTTTGGTTTGACTCTGGAGTTACACATTTCTCCGTGGTAGATCAGAGAGATCAGCTTCGCTATCCGGCGGATTTGTATCTGGAGGGGTCTGATCAACATAGAGGCTGGTTCCAGTCTTCGATCAAGACTGCGGCGGCTATTAAGGATTCGGCGCCCTATAAAGCGGTTCTGACGCATGGATTTACTGTGGATGCTCAGGGCAAGAAGATGTCCAAATCCTTGGGCAATGTTGTAGCACCTCAATCGGTAATGAATCAGCTCGGTGCTGATGTGCTGAGGCTGTGGGTTGCTTCTACCGATTTTTCCGGTGAGATGAGCGTCTCAGATGAGATTTTAAAGCGCACATCCGATTCCTATCGCCGTATTCGTAATACGGCAAGGTATCTTTTGGCTAATCTGGATGGATTTGAGCCGGGTGAATCTCTCTTGTCGACTGAGGAGCTGCTTGATTTGGATCGATGGGTACTGGATCGTGCAAATCAGTTACAGACTGAAATCATTGCCGACTACCAGGCTTATCGGTTGCACACCATTTATCAGAAACTGCACAACTTTTGTGTCACTGACTTGGGTGCCTTCTACCTCGATATTATTAAGGATCGTATTTACACCTGTCCGACGGATAGTCAGGCCAGGCGATCGGCGCAGACAGCCATCTATCATATTGCTCAGGCATTGGTTCGCTGGATTTCTCCCATATTAAGTTTCACCGCTGATGAAATATGGGACTTTATGCCTGGAACTGAAGGCAACGTGTTTGTCGCTGAGTGGTATGAGGGATTGGTAAATCTAGACTCTGACGCCAAGCTGTCTGCTGAGGATTGGCAGCGGGTAATCGAAATTCGGGAGCTCGTAAATCAGGAAATAGAAACGGTGCGCCAAAACGGCGGTCTTGGTGGCGCGCTCGAGGCTGAAGTAGATATCTATCTCGGCAGCAAGGATTACGAATTGCTCGATAGATTGGGTGCGGAGCTGCGCTTTGTGCTGATTGTGTCCGCTGCGCGAATTCATTCTGCCTATGAAGGTGAGTCTACCGAGATCGAAATTAAGGTCGCCAAAAGTGACGAGGCAAAGTGCGTTCGTTGCTGGCACCACCGCGAGGAAGTTGGAAGAGATACTAACCACCCAGAACTCTGTTTACGCTGTGTAGAAAATATCGAGACTTCGGGAGAGAGCAGATACTTTGCTTAAGCAAATGTTGTCTTCATGGGCCTGGTATCTGGGCGTTTCGGTCTGGATAGCACTAGATCAGTGGACCAAGTGGCTGGCTGATACCCAGCTGATCTATGGTCGCCCTCAAGAGGTGTTGTTCTTTTTTGACCTGACGCTTTTGTACAACCGCGGCGCCGCTTTTAGTTTTCTCAGTGATGCCGGCGGATGGCAGCGTTGGGTATTTTCTATCCTCTCAGCGGTGGTTTCGGTGTGCCTGATTCTTTGGTTGCCGAAACAAAAAAGCCTGTGGTCAAAGATTGCCTTTGCCATGATTCTAAGCGGAGCAATCGGCAATTTGATTGATCGTGTTCGCCTTGGCTATGTGATTGATTTTATCCATATGCATTGGCAGGAGAGTTACTTTCCAGCTTTTAATTTGGCCGACAGCGCCATCAGTGTTGGAGTATGCTTTCTGCTAATTGATTGGTATCTGGTTAAGCGAGAAGAGAAAAAGAATGCTAGAAGTTAGCCCTGGAACCCTGGTGCATCTAAATTTTGCTATTCGTCTTACGGATGGATCCCTTATTGATTCCAATATGGACAAAGACCCCGTCAAATTTGAAGTCGGGGATGGTTCACTACTTTTTGGGTTTGAAAAACAGCTGTTTGGAATGAGGGCAGGGGAAGTGGCGACTTTTCCGATCTCAGCAGAAGACGGTTTTGGCGAACATAATCCAGAAAATATTCAAAAAATTGGTGTCGACCAGTTTGATGATGTTGAACCGGAAGTTGGCATGATTATGGGTTTTTCTGATCCGGCTCAGGGTGAGGTTCCCGGGGTGATCTGTGAAATAGACGATCAATATGTGTCAGTGGATTTTAATCATCCTTTAGCAGGCAGAGACCTTGAGTTTGAGGTGAAGATTCACTCAGTGGAACCGGCCCAAAGCCACTAAAAATGATTGTATGAATGGGCCAGCTAATATGAAACCTCTGGAAGTCGTTCTCGCTAACCCTCGCGGTTTTTGCGCAGGGGTTGATAGGGCTATCGATATTGTCAATCGGGCACTGGATGTTTTTGGTCCGCCTATTCATGTTCGCCATGAGGTTGTGCACAACAAGTATGTAGTAGATCAACTGCGCCAACGAGGCGCGGTATTCGTCGATGAGCTGGACGAAGTACCTGACGATTCTATTGTTATTTTTAGTGCGCATGGGGTGTCTCGCTCGGTCCAGAACGAAGCGAAGCGACGAAGCTTGCGCGTATTTGATGCGACCTGCCCCCTGGTTACCAAGGTTCATCTTGAGGTCTCTCAGTTCAGTAAATCCGGCTCTGAATGCGTGCTTATCGGGCACCAGGGACACCCAGAGGTTGAAGGGACCATGGGCCAATACGACGACTCCGCCGGAGGAAAAATCTATCTGGTAGAGGATGAAGCGGATGTTCAAAAGCTTGAAGTTCAAAATCCTGAAAACCTGTCCTTTGTCACCCAGACGACTCTGTCAATGGATGACACCAGCAGAGTTATTGATGCGCTAAAAGATCGGTTTCCTAATATTCGTGGGCCCCGCAAAGACGATATTTGCTATGCCACTCAAAACCGCCAAGACGCCGTAAAGCAATTAGCTTTGGAGTCTGATTTGGTGTTGGTTGTCGGCTCGATTAACAGTTCCAATTCGAATCGCTTAAGAGAATTGGCTGAACGTTGTGGATCAGAGGCTTATCTAATTGATAGTGCTGAGGATATTCAGGCGGTTTGGCTAAACAATAAATCGAGTGTGGGTGTGACTGCTGGAGCTTCTGCGCCAGAGATCCTAGTGGAGCAAGTCATTCAATGTCTGAAAGATTTGGGTGCGTCAGACCCGGTAAATGCTAGCGGTATTGAAGAGAACGTCCATTTTTCTCTTCCAAGGGAGCTACGTACCTAGCGAAGACTAAGAGTAGGTCTAGTTCTCTCGATTAAGGCCAATTCCCGGTTTTTGCGCCTCGGCTGTTTAATGTGAGCTTGCCGTCCGAGGCCTGCCCTCCCTGGGGTGTGGCGGTTAGCAAAACACATTGAGCTATGGTTGCACCGGCGCAGGCGGTCGCTGTGATCTTATAGTTTCCTTCTGTGGAGGCAACCTCGCTCGAAGAGCTATACCCTAAATCCGTAAGATCTGAGGTGTAACTGATTTCATTGGAAAAATAGCGTTCCTGTGATGACATGATGCTAGTGAGCATCTGTATTCCGTCAGACCGTGTTCCCTTGACTACACTGTTTCGGTATTGAGGTAGTGCTACCGCCGCAAGTATTGCAATAATTGCGGCGACAACCATTACTTCGAGTAGCGTAAAGCCTTTCGCTGATAGTCTAGCTGTCATCATTGGGTTCTTCCTCTCTCCAGTACACCTTCTCTACCTGACGGTTGTCGCCGGCAGTACTACATTCTGTCGCAATACAGAGCACCGCGCCATCTTCCAGGAAGATAATTGTGCCTTCTGGGGCGATACCGGGACGAACGAGTTCAATATAGTCAGGTGGATCTCCCGGTTCTCCTTCACCTCCCGGGTCATCTGGTGGGAGCAAATTCTGCCCACTGGCCAGATCTATACGATAGAGTCTGGACCCACCTATCAGGCCACCACTGCAGGCATCGGTATTTGTATTTCCGTCGGGAACATAGCTTGTATAAGTCACCGTATCCTGGAAGATTAGACCTGGACGGAGCATCTTCTCACCGTTCCCTCTAAGTGGAATGTAGTATCCGTCTGAGGCGTTAGTGTATTTGTCCGCCGGATCAGAACCTGAGCCACGAGGATTGTAAAGCTCACTGATGGTCACTGTGTCGTAGTAAATTCCTCCCTCGACTTCGGGTGGGCCAAAGACGTCATCTTCGAAGAGCACAAATATGGCGTCATTCTGATCTGGGTCACGAGGGCTAGCCATATACCCGGAGCCAAATACGAGATTGAAATATGGCTCCAAGCCGCGATCTCCCGTAAGTACAACGTCAGGCTGGTTGTAGAAACGTCTAAAGTCGGTACCTTCATTGAGTTCATAAATCACTCCACCGGTGGCAAAGTTCGAAGCACTAGAGGTGTCATCATTCATATCAAATCGGAAGACGTTGCCAGCGATATCCACTGCAAACATTACGTCCACGATTCCATCAGCATCTACATCAACTGGGTTGGGCGAGCCAGGGATACTGTGAGCCATATCTGATAGCCCCAAATTGTGCGTATGTGTGCCGCGCGTATCTGAGTTGCTGCCTACTGACCAGAGTAGCTCGCCGGACTGAGCATCTATCATATAAATGGCGTTGCCCAGGTCCCCAGATCCTAGAGTCGTTGCATCATCGTGTTTCGTATCATAACCACCGCTAAAAAAGAGAACGTCACGCTGATCACAGTTTCCACCGCTGCAGTTCCAATCAACGGTTGCTTTGATCATTCGAGACCAGCTTTGTCCGAGGTCATTAAACTCATCTACGCCGCCATTTATTTTCCATTTTAAAATGGGGTAGATGCCAGCGAGATTGCTCGGGTTGTAGTTTGAAACGTCAAAGGCGTAGTAATCGCGACCACCGCGGCGCATACCGGCGTATAGATTTACAAAATCACCATCGGCAGGTTCGATATCTTGATCGCTATCCGCACCGCTTTCTTGTACCCATAGGGAAATTTCACCGTCCATCCCGTAAACCTTGGGCTCGCTTGCATCACCTTCCTGAAAATACTTGATGTTTTTGATCAGGTCGTCTGGAATAAAAGACCAGAGCTCTTCGCCGGACGCACCATCAATAGCGTGGATGTAACCCATATTGGTTCCCACATAGAGGATATCGTAGGGGTTTTCTTGAGTACCCCCGTAAGTAACCAGGAAGGGGCGAGAGTGCAGGGCGTCCCCTACGAAATGGTTGGCGTCACTATTAAGAGTGTCGCCATCGTCGTCGAATATATCCTCTCCCGCTCCCCAGAGAATTAAACTATTTCTCTCTGTATTCGTGGCGCTTTCTTCCAGACCCAGAAGCTCTCGAGTGATGGAGTCATTGGAGGTTGTAAATTGATAAGCTCCGCTACCGCCGGTGAGATTGGCATTTGAGGGGTTGTCGCCGAAGTAGGTATACACGCGTCTGGTGTCCGGCATTTCGTCCCGAAATCCGCCGGCATCTACATTGTTTCCATCAACCGTATTTGACCAAATGTCTTGAGCGGTGTCGGCAAAGTAACCTGTACTGGGGTCGATGGCTGGCTGATTGTTGGCATCGTAAATTGTTCCATCTGAACCGATTCGGAACTTTTTAACATTCCCTGTCCAGCGTGGAGAGTTATTTGGGCGAAATACAGCAAAGTAAATCTCATCTCTATGCTGAAGCTGGTTGAAGGCGTTCACAGAAATTGCGGGAGCCACAAAGGTTGATGAGTCGGACAGAATATCTACCAGAATGCTGGTAAATGCTGAGCTCAGTTCAAAGGCGTTACTTACTGTGAAATATTGCCCCTGACCTTTATTTGCCGTGGTTTGTAGAAGAGGCAGATCGATATCAAAACCAATGGTATAGACTCGGGCAGTCTGTGTTCCAGAGACTCCATCTACACCGGTAGACATATCATGAGTGGCCATATGTTCGGCCAGTTCATCCAAACAGGAACCGGCAGAACTTGTAGAGGAGGCGCCGTCCACCGGGCAAGTTCCAACGCCAGCTAGATTGGAAATGGAGTTGTTTCTATCGTTATCACTGGTTGGCTGACCGTCAGTCAAAAGAATAATGTTGTTTGACTGACATGAATTAACGATGGGTGAGTTGTAGCTTCCGCCACTCAGTGCATCGGGGTCTGTGTTCGCTAGTGGAGCGAAATCTGGAGATTCACCCTGGAGGTATTTCATCATCTCCCATAGGCTTTCTGTCAAAGGCGTGCTGCCGCTCGCTGGCAAGGCGTTAACCGTTGTGGTGTATTTGTCTTTTACCGTTAAACCAGGAGAGTACTCGCTATCAATGTCTCGAATTTTTTCCAGAACATAGCCACCGCTGCCGCCATTCAGTCGAGCCAAACCAAGATTCATATTGCTCAAAGACGCAATGAGTTGGTTTGCTGAGGTTTGCATTAGATCCATTTTTTCCGTGCACTGGTATGTCACGCCGTCGTCAACGAACTTTTGATCTCTGTTATCAAAGTCGTTGCAATAGTTATCGGCATTTCCTGTGGGTAGTGTTCCACTGCCGGGCTCGGGAGCGCCGAACAGGGCGACATAGTCGTGATAATTGGCTGTCATGAAGCTGCGCGTTTCAACGCTGTTCCAGTTTGTTTCGCTATTTCTACTACTGGTGTATCGAGGTTCCGTGCAATCGTTAGATCCACAGTTGCGTACATAGTCGTCTTCGGAATCGGCATCGATACCGTGATCACCACGATCACCGCGGCACTCCAAGACCCAGCCGCTATCATCCGTATTTTCTAGCGCTTCTGACCAGTTGGCTTCGGTAATTTCGACTTCAACTTCGGTTGTGACATCCTCACAGACCTCGACGGTGCCAGCACCGCCGTAGGTGATTTCTAAATCGTAGTCAGAGTTATTAGTACCATTTCGACCACGAACACCCACATAGATTTGTTCCTCGCTGCCGCCAATAGAAATTGTGCAGGTCTCAGATGCATTTCTAATATCTCTCTCTCGACAGTCGTATCTATTTCCTGTTGGCTGAGAGCCTTCACGAACGTAAAGATGGACACGATCATCTCTGCTATAGGTGGTGGCGGTGGCGACAAACTCCGTCCCCGCTCCAACCGTGTAGGGGCCGTAGTAGTGCCAATCGTTCGAATCTACTCGGCCATTTTCTTCAATCTCAACGACGGAACTTCCAACATCAACCTCCTCACATACCAATTCAGTTTCTTCAATGGTTTCAGTGGTTACGCTGCTCTGCCATTGCAAAGCCCTGTCGGAATAAATTAGGAATGTTGGGTTGTCTACGAAGTAAGTTTCCATATCGTTACAGACAGATTGCTCGTAGGTCAGAGTAATATTCTGAAATTCGTAGTCTGTGTTGTAGACGTAGATTAAATCGTCGTTGGAGTCGCCATAGTCAACAGCTGGGTCGTACGCAAACCCGGTATCTTCGCTGGGCACTTCAACAGCTATATAGCTACCCATACTGCCGGAGGTGTCCATTAAGAACATCACGTTTGGTTTAGCAGCATCGTCGAGTATATCCAAGCCAGTACTTAGATAAATTTCGGTATCGTCAGCCAGAGTAAATGAGGAGGCTAGCAGACCGCACAAAATTAAGGGTTGGGGGTTGAGTCTGAAATTCATCGTTATTCCTCCAAATCAGCCGCCGAAAAAACGACGATTCGTAATGCATTTGTGCTGGTTGTCGAGTGATACACCATGGCCCGGTGGCCCTGCCACTGGGTCAATTGATATATATCCTGATTCTCGCCAAATGGCGTTGTAAGCAGAGTGTCGCGGTTATAATTCAGACTTTCCGGACAAAAATCGCAGTCGTGCCGAAAGTTGATGCTTCCTACACCGCTCAGGTTCAGAGGAGTAATTTGTGTCATCACAGCCGATTCAATGGTGTCTTCTACATAAAGAAAATCCCAGGCTGAAACGCCACTTGCGAGTAATAAGGTCAATCCGCAAGTCCCGATTTGTTTAACTAGATTTTTCATAGCTGATTACCTTAATTAGGCGCGATATAGGAGATGCCCTGTACCTGATCTGATCTGGTACTGGTTCCTTCGAGCAGCGCATCGCTTTCGATTTCAAAAAAGAGTTCGCGAAAAGTTCCGACTTCGTTTCCCGTCCAGGATGTTCCCGATCGAAGATATTGCAGGGCGAGAGTTTGAGAAAAAGGATGATCAACAGTGCTTAGCAGAATTTCTTCAAAGTCAAACTCTCGCAGCCCCTCTGAATCGGTTAATGCATCCAGAAGCGTGTTGGTATTGAAATTCAAGTTCATATCATCGATCTGAGCATTGATTTCGCTAAGAGCGGTGTTGTATGCCATTAGTCGAAGCTGGTTGTTGCGCACCATAGATGACTGCAGGCCAGAGTCAGTCATAGAGTTCACGCCGAGAAAAGTTAGGATGGTCAATATGACCAGACACACAATCAAGGTCGCCCCCGACTCTTTCGTCGAGCGCGCAGGGTTTCGGGGCTTAGATAGTTGCATTGTTAATCACCACCGTGGTCGAAAAGACTCGACGATTAAATGAGTCGGTAAGGCTGATTTCTGGCGCGTCAATCAACTCATAGGAGCGGGTATCTTCTACTGAATTGCCGTTCTCCAGCCCAGTACTGACAAGCACGGCCAATCGAATGGAAATAATTTCGTCCCAGTTGGCAGCGCTCATAGCATCCGCAGAAATGTAGCTAAGGACACCAGCGCTATTGATTCCGTAGAGAATTTGAAGATTGTCAATTCCGTCGATCAGAGGCTGCCCGGTTGCGTTCCAAGCATTTGCACTGACGTCGAATCCGCGACACATAAGGCTAGTGACTCCTTCAGCACTGGTATCTAGGTAGTACACATTTGCTACCTGGGCGGCTGCGCCCAGTGTGCTGCCAGTGCAATCCGTCTCAGTCCCATCGTCTGCAGGAGGGTCGTACCACACGGCGATACGATCAGGGTCAGTATTCGCGCCGTTTGCCGTGCAGGGATCGAAAGCGCCACACGGGGTTGTGAGGAAATAGCCGGGTCTGGGGCCGTTGTTTGGATCGCCGTAACCTGCCATACGCATGTCATCGGTAATCATACTCAAAGCAAATCGACCATTTTCCTGAATTCTGCTGGCGGTTTCCGTGGCATTAAAAGAAGCGCTTGAGCCCACCAAGTACTGCATTGCTACGCTCATCATAGCGAGCCCAAGTGATACGGAAATTAACAGTTCAATCAGGGTATAACCAATCTGATGTCGAGGTGAAAATCGGCTTGAACGAGTTTTAATAATCATTAGGGCACAAACTCCAAGCTATATGATTCAAAAAGATATCCTGGTGCATCTGGTTCGGTGCAAGTGGGCAGAGCTGCGGAACCCTGGACTATCTCGAGCTGGTTGTCGCTGGAAGCAGCGCGAGATGTCCAGCATGCGTCTAGAGTTAAATTGGATCCAGAACTGCAGGCCAGTGCATCAGTTAAATCACGATCGTCACAGGCGAGGGAAATATCTGAATCAATAAGTACGTCTTCGGTGGCGTCTTCACCGTTACAAAGCACATCCCACACGTCGAAAGTTGCCATCTGTGTTGCGGTGCAGGCTGCTCCCGCAACAGCTCCACCATCCCAGTAGTCTGCACAGCGTGTGGGAGTGGCGTTGCATATGGCATCGTTGTTTACGGCGGCCATATAGGTATCAAGTTGATCATTGTTCGCACGGATACGGTCTGATAGTTCTTGGGTACGCCATAGAGCTACGGAGCGCTGGCCAGAATCAAAGCCTTCCTGAAGCGATCTTGTCTGCAAAGTAGCAAAACCGAGAAGGCCGACAGAGAAGATAAAGAGCGAGACCATGAGTTCGATCATGGAAACACCTAACTGTTTCTTGGTGAGGTAAATCATGGGGAGCAATCCGTAACACCATCAGAGACAGATACACGGCCAACAACATTTATAGATATGGTTTGCCCGTTTGTGGTGTCGACGTTGCCACCAGAGAGTCGACAAATCTCGAGAGTGATTGTTTGACCCCCTTCGTCCAATCTGCCATCACCGGTAAAGCTAATGTAATTGTCAGCAGCGGCATTTCCCTTAATGCTTACCTGGCCTCCACTAAGGTCAACTTCTCGAATAAATTCGTCACCGTCTGATTCGCTATAGGGATCATTTCCGCCGCCTGTGTCCATATAAATATTCGCTATTACTGCCCAATCCTGCGAAGTGGAAGTGGAGACAGTTACAGAATTATTTCGAGTGAGTGCTTCGCTGCGTGCTGAGCGGAGGACGGTGGCTAGCGAGCTGACGCGACTATTCATTTGGTTGTTGCTTACCCACGCGCTCATGGAGGGAAGTCCAGCGGCTACCAATATGAGCCCGATGGCTACCGTGACCATAACCTCTATCAGTGTTGCACCTTGGTTGTTGCGCATAAAAAGTTCGTGTGTATGTCGACCAAGCCATTTTCAGAGACTTGCGAGCATATTGACAATGACCAACTGATAAACGGCTCGTTTCGAGGGTTAAAAGGCTCTAAATATCTGCTTTTTGTGATTTTGTTCACGGAAGTTGTCGTTCCGCAATAACTTGCCGAGGTGTCAGGGACAACCGTGAGACTTATGGTCGACGCGGGTTCTTCCTGTTCTGGCTATCACAATCCTAAAGTTGTTTGGGCTGTCTTTGTCCATTAGGCAGTATCTCAGGGAGCCTGTGGTAGCAGTGGTGGAACCGTTCGGACGAAATCGGATATAGCGCCGATCTAATGTCCAACTAAAACTCGCGTATTCCTGAATTTCATCCCAGACGAGAATTTCTTCCTCATCGGGATCGAGAACGGCATTTGAATTCGAGTCAATAAAAACACTTAACTTCGTTTCCCATTGGGAGCTGCAACTTGTGGAATTGTTGAGAGGACAAAGAGTAACAATTTGTTGTCTATAAAGTGCTCGGGCTCGAGCTGTCGCTAGTAGAGACTGCAATGATTTCTGAGTCGCACGGCTATCAAAGTACATTTTGTAGTTCTGTAGCTGTGGGATTGCAAAGCTGTTGAGTAAAGCGAGGATAGTCAGACAGAGCAGTACCTCCAACAAGGAGGCGCCCGAACTACGGGGACGCGGTATTGGCATAATATTCCCTCCATGGAATGAGCCAAAAAGTTAGCGAAATCCTTTCGCTAACTAAATATTAGTCGCTGAGCTGATACTTGACCAGTTTGTATCTAAGTTGCCGTTCGCTGAGCCCTAACCTTTTTGCCGTCTCTTTGCGGTTCCAGTTTAGTTCTTCAAGCACATGCATCAGAATATCTCGTTCGACGGATGCCAGATGTCCTTCGAGATCCCGAATAGAGGAGTAATCTGTTGTTAAATCTGTCTCTTTAACGGTTTCGAAAACAAAGTTGAGATCATTGCCTGTGATCTCGCCACCGTCGCAAAGCGCAGCGGCGCGATGAATAATATTTTCCAGTTCCCGCACGTTTCCAGGGAAGGGATATTGTTGCAGTTCTTCAATCGCCTCATCCGTCATACTAATATTATTTTGCTCGCTGGCGTTGTGTCGCTGCAGCAGGCTAATACAAATTCGGGGAATATCCTCTTTACGCTCACATAGTGGAGGTACTTCGATGCCAATAACGTTGAGCCGGTAGAAAAGATCTTGCCTGAAGCGGCCTTCCTGTACTTCGGTATCGAGATTTCTGTGCGTAGCGCTGAGAATTCTGACGTTAGTCGCTATTTCTTTTTGTCCTCCCACTGGCCGAATCGATTTTTCTTGAATGGCCCGCAATAGCTTCACCTGCATGAGCAGAGGTAGATCCGCTATTTCGTCCAGAAAAAGGGTGCCGTTCTCAGCAGATTTAAACAGGCCTTCTTTGTCGGAAACTGCCCCGGTAAACGAGCCTTTAACATGACCGAAAAATTCACTTTCCATTAGTTCACTGGGGATTGCGCCGCAATTCACAGCGACAAAGGGGCCGGCCGATCTATTGCTTTTGGAGTGAATGGAGCGAGCGACCAATTCTTTTCCTGTGCCCGATTCTCCAGATATTAGAACGGGTGCCAGCGTTCGTGAGACTTTGTGGATGTATTCCTTCAATTGGAGCATCGGCGCTGACTTCCCGATCAGCATATCGGTCTCATTGTCCTGCAGAGGGTTCACCAATGCGTTGTCGAGCATTGTTTTCAGGCGCTCGAGCCGGATGGGCTTGGCGAGGAAATCAAATGCGCCTACGCGCATGGCATCTACAGCGATATCGGTTGAATCGTAGGCCGTCATCACTGCAATCTCTGCATCTGGACGAGCTTCTCTGAATTGCTGAACTATCTCCAATCCTGAACCGTCAGGAAGACGAATATCAGTTAAACAAAAATCCACCGGCTGTTCAGATTGAATGATTCTCAGTGCAGAATCTACATCCTCTGCAACCTGTGCCGCGTAGCCAAGTCGTTTTAGGCTGACGACCAAAAGTTCGCGAATGTCTTTTTCATCGTCAACGATCAGTATGTTTTTTTCACTCATTCCCAAGACAACTCCTCAGAGACTCTAAAGCTTACCCGAAACACTCCCTGGTCGCTGTTGGGGTCTGGATATAAGTAGTGAATTGCTGCGAAATTAACCTCGCAGAGCTCTTTGGCGACATAGAGACCAAGGCCGATTCCTCCTGAGCCTGTTGTAAAGAATGGGTTAAATATATCATTGACCTGATCTCGTGAAATTCCGGGTCCCTTGTCTTTAATGTCTAGGAAGTACCCCCGATCTTCCCGGTGAGAACCAAGGCTCAAATCGACCAAAGCTGAGCCAGTCTCCGCCTCGCTATACCGCAAACCGTTTTCGATAATATTGGTCAGAACTTGCTTCAAATTCGCAGGGTCAAACTGAATCATGCAATTGTCGGGGATTTCAACATTCATCTTTGCGTGAGTCAGGCGGCTCTCATTGATCTCACCCACTAATTCTTCGACAAATGGCCCCAACTCAATACTTTGGATTTTTGGTTCAATCCGTCTCGAAAGTTGGTTTACCACGTCGATGATTTCATTCATGCGAATACAGTGGCGGTCGATTACGTCCATAAATGTTTTGTCTTCGTCGGATAGGCTTTCAGATTGCTGAAGCAGCTGGTTTGCTTGGCTGATAGCCGAGAGTGGATTCCGAACTTCGTGCGCAAGCCCTGCGCTTAAATGGCCCAAAGAATCGAGCTTAAGTTGCTGTGCTCTTTGTCTAAGCCTTCGCGCATCTTCCAGAAATACAAGTGTTTGATCTGATTCGTCCGTCCGAAGGCGGGTAAATTGAACTTGGATATTTATGCCGGAATAAGGGTGAGTAAAAGTACGAAAAGCTGCACCCTGATTATTTGCCCAATCATTATGTCGATCTCCGAGCCGGCCTAGCTCGCCTATATTCTCAGACACTAGAGGCAGGTCTTCGCCATTTCTTCCACACAAAAGATTTTTAGCGGCTCTATTGGCCAACCGCACAAAATTTTCTTCTATTACGAGAACTCCGGTTTCCATGCGCGCAATAATGGAATCGTTCATTGCTCTCAACGCGGCAGCGGCTCGAGCATTTTTTTCAGCCCTATCCTGCGATGCGAGAAGGGACTGTCCGAGTGTCCCAAATACTATGGTGGTTGCGAACAGAACGAGTCCAAGAAGACCGCTAGGAACAAAACTGGCGGCGGTGGAAGTACCGTCGAAAATGAGAAGTGACTGAACAAAAAGCGTCGAGAGGCTTGCGACTGAAGCGGAGAGCAGAGAAAGTCTAAGTGGCAGTATCATTCCCGCCATTGCCGCTTCGGGAAGCATCAGGAAGAATAAACCGCTGTTGATGCCGCCGCTGGCGTAGGCCAAAATAGCCACTGCGATCAGATCGATCAGGCTATTTATCGAGTTCACCGCCAGATGGTCTTGTCGAGAAATTAATCTGGATATACTGGAAAATACGACCATACCGAACCAAATCAGATTGGTTACAAGGTAGAGTCTGGGCGAAAGGATTTGAAAAAAGCTGCTATTTAGACTTACCACGTAGCTCAATAGCAGGATGGCAGAAATGGCCAGGCGATAAACTCGAAGTATTCGCTGGGCTCTGTCTACCGGATTGAGATTAATTTCTTGGGTCATTGGCCATTCAAATCTTAACTGATCTTTCTACGATGCAGCGACTTATTAATGGCAATATTCTTGTATACCAACCACGAAAGAAATAAAAATTGAAAATTCTTGTAGCGCAGTTTAATCCGACAGTTGGCGATTTTGAGGGGAATGCGGCGCGCATTCAGCAAATAATCAAAGAAGGTCAATCGAATGATGCGGATCTTATAGTCTTCCCTGAGCTCGCGCTTTGCGGATACCCACCTGAAGATCTCCTGCTGAGACCAAGCATTAAATTACGAGTAGAGCGCTCGCTCGCAGAAATTTCATCCGTCGTTAACTCATCTACAGTCGTTCTTGGTTTTCCCCGCAGAAAAGGAGATAAAACATTCAACGCAGCGGCGGTGATTGAAGGTGGAGAAGTTGTCGCTACCTATCACAAGCGAGCCTTGCCCAACTATCGAGTGTTCGATGAAAAGAGATATTTTGATGCAGGAGACTCCTCTTGCCTCGTCGAAGTATGCGGCCATCAAGTAGGTATCACTATTTGTGAAGATCTTTGGGATAAGCACCCAGTGCGTGAGACCGCAAAGGCCGGCGCTGAGTTGATCGTCAATATTAATGCCTCTCCTTTTCAGACTAAAAAGCACCAGCAGAGAGTAGAGCTTCTCGCGAGTCAGGCGCAGGATGTGGGAGTTCCGATTCTTTATACGAATCTTGTTGGGGGACAGGATGAGTTGGTGTTCGATGGTGATTCTATGCTTGTCGACAGCGCTGGAGAAATTCTCTATCAGGCTCCATGGTTTGAAGAGAGTAAAGATATTCTGGATGTTGCTGTTACACCGAATGGGATAGAAATGCCCTCAGAGATTTCAGCAATTCCGGAAAGGATCGAGGCTACATACCAAGCGCTTGTTTTGGGGGTGAGAGACTACGTTGAGAAAAACGGTTTCCCCGGAGTGGTTTTAGGTCTCTCTGGGGGGATTGATTCCGCTGTGACACTGGCGGTAGCCGTTGATGCTCTGGGTGCAGATCGCGTTCGAGCTATCATGATGCCGTTCCACTATACCTCTGATTTAAGTCAGGATTTGGCTTCTCAACAGGCCCAGAATATGGGAGTGCACTATCGATCAATTGATATCGAATCGATATTTGATGTTTTTTCCTCTGCCTTGGAAGAAGAGTTTGAGGGGTTTCCGGTGGACGTTACCGAGCAAAATATGCAGGCGCGTATTCGCGGAGTAATTCTGATGGCTGTTTCCAACAAGAAGGGCGCTCTCGTTCTGACCACAGGGAATAAGAGTGAAGTCGCTGTGGGTTATTCCACACTTTATGGGGATATGGCTGGTGGCTTTGACGTACTTAAAGACGTCTTAAAGACGCGTGTATATGAGCTGGCTGAGTGGAGAAATACGCTGTCTCCTGTGATTCCCGAGGAGGTAATTACTCGCCCCCCAACAGCAGAGCTAGCGCCAGATCAGATCGATCAAGATTCGCTTCCCGACTATCCAGAGCTTGATCAGATTTTGGAGGCTTATATCGAACAAGATTTAAGTGCTACGGAAATCATAGCTTTAGGATTCTCTGAAAAAACCGTAATACGCATGGTTCGGCTAGTTGACCTGAATGAGTACAAGCGGCGGCAAGCCCCCATTGGGCCGAGAATTTCACAACGCGCCTTTGGCCGGGACAGACGCTATCCCATAACAAATGGCTGGAAGCCGGGTGACTAGTGCGCCGGCGTACTTAAGCTGAGGCTTTAGATTAGTGAATTGTATTGATAGATACGACTAAGGCGCTAAATAGAAGATTATTGGCTTAGTCCCGGATCGTACATCTCTCTGGTGTCGAAACCGAGTTGTTCTGGCTGATCTAGAATTCCGAAAGAAATACGATTGAGCCAGGATCGCTGGACTCCGCCCTCAATATCTCTAGAAATGAGGTTGCCGTTCTCGTCCAGAGCAGGATGATCAGGATAATTTTCTCGCAGGACCTGAACCGAGTTTTGTGCGAGCTCCGGCATATCCAACAGGGTATAACCTTGAGCCATAACTGCTAGGCCATCCGGAACGGCGGGGGACCCCTGAAAGCTCTCCACGACATATCTGCCTCGATTTGTCGCGGCGAGGTAGGCACCTCTTTCGAAATAATAGTTCGCCACGTTGATTTCATGCCGTGCCAACAGATTGCGCAGGTAAATCATGCGCTTACGTGCATCTGGCGCATATTGGCTATTGGGAAATCGTGCCAGGAATTCTGAGAAATAAGAAAATGACTCACGGGCGCTACCGGGGTCTCGGTTTGTTACATCCAGCGGCAAGAAGTTTCCGAGGAAAGAGGTTTCTTGGTTAAAGGAGATAAGACCGCGCATGTAATAGGCATAGTCGATATTTGGGTGTTCTGGATGCAGCCGGATAAAGCGATCAGCGGTAGTTGTTGCAGCGACGTACTGAGCAGATCGGAAATAGGCATAGATTAAATCCAGTTGGCTTTGCTCCGCATACGCGCCAAAAGGGAAGTTAGCTTCCAACACCTGTAGGTATCCAGCCGCAATATTGTACTGAGAGGAGCGCAAGAGGCTCGAAGCCTCCTCATAGAGTTCCGCTTCCTGCATGTCAGCGCCTAACTCTTCCTCTTCTCTGTCGCCAAAAAAGGAGCAACCAGCCAGAGAGAATAGTAATAAAGAGAAGCTAACAATATAAAACAGCTGTTTTGTCGGATGTGTCAAAGTAATTTTCTGCATAGAATGAGCGATTAGGTCGCGATTAAAACATACCGAGATGGTTGATCCAACGATATCTGAAATTGAAGTCGAAGAGCAGGAACAAACAATGCTTACGGATGTTCCTGAGCGTCTCCAAGGTTTTCGATTGGATCGTGCTGCGGCCGATTTGTTCCCCGAATTTTCACGTAGTCGAATTCAACTTTGGATTGATGAAGGCGCGCTTCGTGTAAATGGCGCAAAAGCAGGACGGCGTGACGCCGTTATGGCGGGTATGCAGCTAAGTTTGACCCCCCAATACGAGTCTCAGGGTGAATGGCAAGCGGAATCGATACCAGTCTCGGTTGTCTACAAAGACGAAGATTTAATTGTTATCGACAAACCTGCGGGGCTTGTTGTGCACCCAGGTGCTGGGAATTGGAGTGGCACCCTGCTGAATGGTTTGCTGCATCTTGATCCGGATTTGAGGCAAGTACCCAGAGCGGGAATCGTACATCGATTGGATAAAGACACTTCTGGCCTAATGGTTGTGGCGAGAAATATCAGTTCACAAAACAACCTGGTCAGGCAATTGCAGAGTCGGCAGGTGTCCCGGGTTTATCAAGCAATTGTGACAGGCGGGCCCACGGCCTCTGGTACGGTTGATGAACCCATTGGTCGAAATCCCAAGAATCGTCTAAAGATGGCGGTGGTTCCAAGTGGCAAAGAAGCTATCACCCACTACCGTGTGCTTCAAAAATTTGGAAGTCATGAGTTGCTTGAGTTGAGGCTGGAAACCGGTCGAACTCACCAAATCAGAGTGCATATGGCTCACAACAATTGGCCCATCCTAGGGGATCCTCTCTACGGAGGGAAAACACGTTTTCCTAAGGGGATCGGTGCTGAGCTGAGGGAATCTATAGAGCGGATGCAGCGTCAGTCGCTGCACGCAGTGCGGCTAGAGCTTAAACATCCCAAATCCGGTGAAGTATTCAGCTGGGAGAGCCCTTTGGCATCCGATATTCAGCTGTTACTCGATCTGCTTCAGACTGATGGTTAGTTCGTTGATTTGGCCAAGCTGCGAAAAACCTCCAGGCGTTAACTTGCTCGCTACCACTCGACTGGGCGGAGTAAGCCCATCACCCTGGAACTCATTTAATCTCGGAGCCAACACTCAGGACAGGCAAGAAAGAGTAATTGCCAATAGAAGCCTATTGGCTCAGTCGATGGCAGAGGTTGAGGTTCAATGGCTGAAGCAAGTTCATGGAGCGAAAGGGGTTGTTCTTCAAGAAAATCTTGCCTCGCACTCACCTGAGGCGGATTTCAGCTATACGAGAGAGCGTGGAATTGCCTGTGCGATTCTCACAGCGGATTGTCTGCCCATATTGATCTGGAACCGCTCGGGAACAGAAATAGCGGCAATACACGCGGGCTGGCGAGGGTTAGCAGCCGGAGTAATTGCTAGTGCACTGAGTCATTTTCAATCCCCTGTAAGTGAGCTAGCAGCCTGGATAGGGCCGGCAATTGGTCAAAAAGCTTTTGAGGTTGGTGAAGACGTCCTAGATGCGATGGCAGTCGCCAATTTGGGAGGGCTGCAGGATTTAACTAGATATTGCACAGCTCATTCTTCAGTTCAGGGAAAGTTCTATATGGATCTCGTGGGCATCGCGAGAGTTAATTTAAATGGGATAGGTGTCGATAAAGTAGATGGCGGGAATTATTGTACTTATACCGATAGCGAACGATTCTTCTCCTATCGCCGTGATGGCGAAACAGGTCGTATGGCGAGTTTGATCTGGATGGAAGGCTAGCTGAGTTGGCTTTGCAATTTTTGACCTAGCGCAAATGAAAAGGCATTGGGGATGATCGCGGAAATTTCAATCTCTTGATACTCAGATAATTCTCCCCAAATCAGCCTTAATCAAATAAATCGGAGGGTCTAAATGAGACTCGACAAAATGACCACGCAACTGCAGAACGCATTTGCCGAGGCGCAATCCCTTGCTGTGGGACGCGATCAAAATGCCATCGAGCCTGAACATCTTCTGCTCGCCCTGATACAACAACAGGGTAGTTCGGTGCGCCCCATGCTCGCGCAAGCAAAATTTGATTTGAGGCAGCTTCAGACTGACCTGTCGCAGAGGATTGAGCAATTCGCGACCCTGTCGCAACCCAGCGGCGAAATTCAGCTAAGCAAAAACCTGGGCAACTTGTTGAACCTCGCGGACAAAGAGCGGCAGAACAATGGAGATGCTTATCTCTCAGGTGAAATAGTGCTCCTCGTCGCCTTGCAGGATAAAGCCGAACTGGGAAAACTCTTGGCGAAGAGCGGGAAAGTTTCAGCTTTTAAGGAGGTCATGGCGAAATTGAGGTCCGGTGAAACTATTTCAGATCCAGAAGCAGATACCAATCGTCAGGCGCTAGAAAAATATTGTATCGACCTGACTGAGCGTGCGGCTGACAGCAAACTGGACCCGGTTATTGGTCGGGATGATGAGATACGCCGAACCATTCAGGTGTTGCAGCGTCGCACAAAGAATAACCCCGTACTAATCGGCGAGCCAGGAGTGGGGAAAACCGCCATTATCGAGGGCCTTGCGCAGCGCATTGTTAACGGTGAAGTTCCTGAAGGGCTCAAGGATAAAAAAGTATTGTCGCTTGATCTGGGAGCGCTGTTGGCTGGTGCGAAGTTCCGCGGTGATTTCGAGGAACGGCTTAAGTCGGTTCTAAATGAACTGTCCAAGCAAGAAGGGCAGGTGATTCTCTTTATTGATGAAATTCATACCATGGTAGGTGCGGGTAAAGCCGAAGGCTCTATGGATGCGGGCAATATGCTCAAACCGGCATTAGCTAGAGGCGAGCTTCACTGTGTCGGCGCTACAACTTTGGATGAGTATCGGCAAAATATTGAGAAAGATGCGGCTCTTGAGAGGCGGTTCCAAAAAGTACTGGTGGAAGAGCCTACGGAAGAAGATACCGTGGCCATTCTGCGCGGCTTAAAAGAACGGTATGAAGTGCACCATGGGGTGGAAATTACTGACTCCGCCATCGTTGCAGCGGCACGCTTGTCCATCCGCTATATCACTGACCGCCAGCTACCAGATAAAGCGATTGACCTGATCGATGAGTCCGCTAGCCGCATTCGTATGGAAGTTGATTCCAAGCCTGAGTCTATGGATCGGTTGGATAGGCGTTTGATCCAGCTAAAAATCGAGAAAGAGGCGGTTAAGAAGGACAGATCGGCTGCGGCGAAGAAACGACTGGAAAAAATACAGGCCGATATCGACGAGCTTGAGAAAGAGTACGGAGATCTCGAGGAAGTGTGGAAGGCTGAGAAAGCAACCCTAACTGGTGCGGCGGACATTAAAGCTGAGCTAGAGCAGGCACGTATTCAGATGGAAGCGGCTCAGCGAGCTGGCGATCTGAACAAGATGGCGGAGCTACAGTACGGAAAAATTCCAGAGCTCGAGCAGCAACTTGATGCGGCATCAAATGTCGAAGCGAACGAGAATAGCCTGTTACGAAATAAGGTCACGGAAGAAGAAATTGCCGAAGTTGTATCAAAATGGACAGGTATACCGGTTTCGAAAATGCTGGAAGGCGAAAGAGATAAATTGCTTCGTATGGAAGAAGTTTTGCATAAAGGTGTGATAGGTCAGTCTGAAGCTGTTATTGCCGTTTCTAACGCTGTTAGGCGGAGCAGGGCGGGTCTATCCGATCCGAATAGGCCAAATGGATCTTTCCTCTTCCTTGGGCCTACGGGTGTGGGTAAGACAGAGCTGTGTAAAAGTTTGGCCACCTTTATGTTTGACAGTCCTGATGCCATGGTTCGCATCGATATGTCTGAGTTTATGGAAAAGCACTCGGTAGCCCGATTGATTGGTGCACCGCCTGGCTACGTCGGTTATGAAGAAGGTGGTTATTTGACAGAAGCTGTGCGTCGCAGACCTTACTCGGTATTGCTATTGGATGAAGTGGAAAAAGCACATCCGGACGTATTCAATATTCTTCTCCAGGTCCTAGACGATGGAAGACTTACGGACGGACAGGGTCGTACGGTGGATTTCCGAAATACCGTGATCGTTATGACTTCAAACTTGGGATCTGATCTGATTCAGGGTTTGGAAGGCGAGCGAAATTATGAGGCCATGAAAGCCCAGGTAATGGAAGTAGTCTCGGGTCATTTTCGTCCAGAGTTTATTAATCGCGTTGACGAAGTGGTTGTATTCCATCCTCTTGGTCGGGAGCAGATTCGAGGTATTGCTGATTTACAGCTCGACTTGCTGCGCAAGCGCTTGTTGGATCAGGAGCTATCTCTAGAAATTAGCGATGAGCTGATGGATTTGATTGCCGAGAAGGGCTACGACCCTGTCTATGGAGCTAGACCACTCAAGCGAGCATTGCAGCAAATTATTGAGAACCCTTTGGCGCAGGAGGTGTTAGACGGAAAATACGCGCCCGGGGATGTAATTAATGCAAGTCTAGATGGAGAGCAGGTAGATTTTAAATAAGATTATCGAGTTGGGTGGGGAGCCGCTATTCACAGTAATAGCGGCGCATGTCATCCAGACGAACCTGTTCTGCTGCGCGCTCGGACTCGGAAAGGTAAATACCATTCCCCGTCTCAGGATCGGTCATGACGATATTTTCGTGTTCGTTCATAGTCTGCAGACTCTGTAATATCTGTGTGCAGAGTTCCGGGTCTTTACCGAAAGAGTTAAGACTTTCTTCGCTGTTCGATAGACCATCTTCCTCGGGAGCTTGCTGGAGGTATTGGTCATTGACCAAGGCATTTTGTGGAAGCAATCCAACCTCTGCAGAAGCCTGCTCCGGGGGAGGGTTTTGGCTGAAGTGAGATACTCCATTCTCGTCAATCCAGCGATAATACTGTTGAGCCGACGCACAAAATGAAAAAAGAGCTGCAATAGCTATCAAGAGTAGTTTTAGTCTGAATAACGCGCTGTTCATAGGTTTTCCGCTCTTGAGACAATAGAAAATATATCCCCATTATCCCTGTTTTAGGTTGACAAAGCTGCGGCATCGTTCAAAATTGCGCCCGCAAACAGAGGTGTGCCGTTATCGCGGCTGATCCTGGTAAAAAGGTAAACAGCCTACTTGCCAACTGCAAATCGAGCTTACCGGCCGAGAACTTCTCAGGGGCATCTGCCCCGTTCTTGTCTAGTTTCCTGTTTCAGTAAAGATCAGCTGCAATTATATGGCAGTTGGACTCTTCTGTATTTGGAGACAGAGATGACAGAAATGCTATCCGGCGGCGATGCGCTGATCCGGGCACTTAAAGACGAAGGCGTAGAGCTGGTATTTGGATATCCCGGCGGTGCAGCCCTGCACATTTATGACGCCATATTTCGGCAGCAAGATGTAGAACACATACTGGTTCGTCATGAACAGGCCGCGACTCATGCAGCAGATGGCTATGCCCGCACGAGTGGCAAAGTAGGAACTGTTCTGGTGACCTCAGGTCCAGGTGCAACAAATGCCGTTACCGGCATTGCCACGGCCTATATGGACTCCATTCCGATGGTGGTTATTTCTGGACAAGTGCCTTCCAGCAAAATTGGCGAGGACGCCTTTCAGGAAACTGACATGGTTGGTGTATCGCGTCCAGTTGTTAAGCACAGCTTTCTGGTCAAAGACGCCAAAGACATTCCAATGACGATCAAAAAGGCATACCACATAGCCCGTACTGGCAGGCCGGGACCCGTTGTGGTTGATATACCCAAGGACGTCACGAACCCACACGACAAATTTGAGTATTCGTACCCAGAGACCATCGATATTCGTTCTTATCAGCCGGTAAAAAAAGGGCATCCTGGCCAGATTCGTAAAGCGATGAAGACAGTTTTAGCCGCAAAAAGACCAATTATCTATATCGGTGGTGGAGCGGTTCAAAGCGATTCTTCGGATCAGATACGTAAGCTTGTTGATGAGCTGGGTTACCCCGTAACGAATACCTTGATGGGGCTCGGTGCCTACCCTGGCACATCCGAGAAAAACCTGGGTATGCTGGGAATGCATGGGACCTACGAGTCCAATATGGCGATGCATCACGCTGATGTCATTCTGGTCTTGGGTGCGCGGCTGGATGATCGTACGACCAATAACACTAAAAAATATTGTCCCGATGCAACTATCGTTCATGTGGATATTGACCCCACGACTATTTCCAAGACGATTCAGTGTGATATCCCCATTGTTGGGCCACTTGAAGAAGTGGTTGGCGACATGTTGGATTATCTGGAAGAAAACGCGCAGCGTGCTGATGAAAAAGACTTGGCTACTTGGTGGGAACAGTGCAATAACTGGCGTGAGCAACACAGTATTTACCTGAAACCCAATCACGAGCCCAGCAAAGGTGAAATGATAAAGCCTCAGGACGTACTCAAGGCGTTGTACAAAGTTACTAATGGTGACGCCATTGTTTGTTCTGATGTTGGTCAGCACCAAATGTTTGCGGCCCAGTATTATCACTTCGATAAGCCGCGCCAGTGGATTAACTCTGGTGGTCTAGGAACCATGGGTTTTGGTCTGCCTGCAGCCATGGGAGCAATTTTTGCTGACCGCGATACGCCTGTTGCTTGCGTGACAGGTGAAGGCAGTATCCAGATGTGTATTCAGGAGCTTTCTACCTGCAGTCAGTATCACCTGCCGGTAAAAATTATCAATGTGAATAACCAGGCTTTGGGCATGGTCAAACAGTGGCAGGACATGAACTACGAAGGGCGATACTCGCAAAGCCTTTATGAAGAGTCGCTACCAGACTTTATCAAGCTAGCGGAGGCCTACGGTCATGTCGGTATAAAGGTGACCAAGTTTGAAGAACTGGAAGAGAAAATGGCCGAATGTTTTGCTATGACAGATCGCGTGGTCTTTATGGACATCTACGTCGATCCGATGGAGCACGTTTATCCCATGCATGTGCCTGAGGGCAGCATGCGCGATATGTGGGTATCCAAGACGGAGAGAATCTGATGAAAAAACGAATAATCTCCATTCTGATGGAAAATGAGCCCGGTGCGTTGTCTCGGGTAGTCGGTTTGTTCTCGCAACGAGGGTACAATATCGACTCCTTGAATGTGGCTCCCACAAATGATCTGAGTCTGTCTCGGTTAACTCTGACGACAGTCTGTGATGATTTGGTTACTGAGCAAATCACTAAGCAGCTCAACAAGCTGATAGATGTGGTCAAGGTGCTGGATATTTCTGAGGGGCGTCATATCGAACGTGAAATGATGCTGATCAAAGTCAAGGCCAAGGCAGACCAGCGCACAGAAGTTAAGCGCTGTAGCGATATTTTTCGCGGGCAAATCGTGGATGTGGGCACAACCTATTACACGGTGATGCTCGACGGCGATAGCGCCAAGTTAGACGGATTTATAGAAGCTCTAGGTGATATATCGGTTCTTGAAGTAGTGCGCACTGGTGTGTGCGGTATCGCTCGATCTGAAAAATCCCTCTCGCTTTAATTTGAATTTATTGAACATTAATACAGGAAATTAGAAATGCAGGTTTACTACGATAAAGACGCCGACCTTTCCATCATTCAGGGTAAGAAGGTCGCCATTATTGGATACGGCTCTCAGGGACACGCGCACGCACTCAATTTGCGTGACTCGGGTGTTGCAGATATTACTATTGGTCTTAAGCCAGGCTCAGCTTCTCGTGCGAAAGCAGAAAATGAAGGGTTGAAAGTCGCGGATGTTGCAGATGCTGTCAGCGGTTCCGATCTGGTGATGATTCTGACTCCAGACGAGTTCCAGTCTCAGCTTTACCAAAGCGAAATTGAGCCCAACTTGAAGCAGGGCGCTGCTCTGGCTTTTGCGCATGGCTTCTCGGTTCACTATAACCAAGTAGTTCCCCGCGCTGATTTAGACGTGATGCTGATAGCCCCTAAAGCTCCTGGTCATACGGTTCGCAGCGAATTTGTTGCCGGTGGTGGTATTCCTGACCTGATTGCGATTTTCCAGGATGCTAGTGGATCAGCTAAAGAGCTGGCGCTGTCCTACGCTTCAGGCGTTGGCGGTGGTCGCACAGGTATTATCGAAACCACCTTCAAAGATGAGACTGAGACTGACCTCTTTGGTGAGCAAGCGGTTCTCTGCGGCGGTGCTGTTGAACTAGTTAAGATGGGTTTTGAAACTCTGGTTGAAGCAGGATATGCACCAGAGATGGCGTACTTTGAATGTCTGCACGAGCTCAAGCTGATTGTTGACCTGATGTATCAGGGCGGTATCGCCAATATGAACTACTCAATCTCAAATAACGCTGAGTACGGTGAATATGTTACTGGTCCTCGTGTTATTAACGAAGAATCTCGCGCGGCTATGTGGGAAGCGCTGGAGAATATTCAGAACGGTGAGTACGCCAAACAGTTTGTGCTGGAAGGGCAGACTAACTATCCATCCATGACAGCGAATCGTCGGAACAATGCAGCTCACCAGATTGAAACAGTAGGTGCTGAACTACGATCTATGATGCCTTGGATTACAAAAAACCAATTGGTGGATAAGGATAAAAACTAGTTCTGAGTCTCGTTAGAAAAAGGCGACCTCTAGGTCGCCTTTTTTGTGCCTGTGATCTAAGGCTAGGAAGGCGAGGTATTTGTTCTAATTATGTTGAAGATAAGAACTATTGATTTCTTTTATTTTGGGTGGCTGCTTAGTATCACTTCATCAGTATTAACTGGCTCTAAGCGAGCAGGAGAATGAAGGATGTCGACTTACCAGCAAGATTTAAATTCCGCTTCCGAACTTATAGCAAGCAAAGGAAATACCTGGAACGCCATTAGTGCCGAGTCGGTAGCTCGAATGCGCGCACAGAACCGATTTCAAACCGGTCTCGATATTGCCAAATACACAGCACAGATTATGCGCGAAGATATGTCTGCATACGATGCTGATCCTTCGCAGTACACTCAATCGCTTGGTTGCTGGCACGGTTTTGTCGCTCAGCAGAAAATGATCTCCATCAAAAAGCATTTCAACGGCGACACTAAGGGGCGATACCTCTATCTTTCCGGCTGGATGATCGCGGCGCTTAGATCAGAATTTGGTCCCTTGCCCGACCAATCTATGCACGAAAAGACTTCTGTACCTGATCTAATTGAGGAGCTTTATACCTTCCTACGTCAGGCGGATGCGCGAGAATTGGGAGGGCTGTTCCGAGATCTGGATTCAGCGCGAGATGATGGAAATCAAATTAAGGCTCGAGATATCCAGAATCAGATTGATAGCTTCCAGACCCATGTGGTACCCATAATCGCAGATATTGATGCTGGCTTTGGGAACTCCGAAGCAACCTATTTGCTTGCCAAGAAAATGATTGAAGCAGGCGCATGCGCAATTCAGATAGAAAACCAAGTCTCTGATGAGAAGCAGTGTGGGCATCAGGATGGCAAGGTGACAGTGCCTCATGAAGACTTTCTAGCCAAGATTCGCGCAGTTCGTTATGCCTTTCTTGAATTGGGCGTTGAAGATGGTGTGATTGTTGCCAGAACAGATTCGCTGGGTGCCGGACTGACAAAGCAAATCGCTGTAACTAAAGTAGCTGGTGATCTAGGCGATCAATACAATGCTTTTTTGGATTGCGAAGAGATATCTCTTGAGGAAATGCAAAATGGTGATGTCGTACTAAATCGAGATGGGCAGCTGCTTCGACCAAAACGATTGGCTTCCAATCTATTTCAGTTCCGCAAAGGGACGGGTGAGGATCGCTGTGTACTTGATTGCATTACCTCGCTGGAGAATGGAGCCGACTTACTCTGGATTGAAACGGAGAAACCCCATGTGGGACAAATTGGCAGTATGGTCAATCGCATTCGAAAAGTGATTCCCAGCGCCAAGCTGGTTTACAACAATAGTCCTTCTTTTAACTGGACACTTAGCTTCCGCCAGCAAGTATTTGATGACTGGGCGGAAGAAGGAAAGGATGTGTCTGCCTATCACCGTGATGGCTTGATGGATGTTAAGTATGATCAAACGGATCTGGCTGTCGAAGCTGACGGTCGCATTCGCAGCTTTCAGCAAGACGCATCGCGTGAAGCGGGTATTTTCCATCACCTCATCACTTTACCGACATATCACACCGCAGCGCTTTCTACGGACAACTTGGCTAGGGAATACTTCGGCGATGAAGGCATGCTTGGATACGTGAAAAATGTTCAGCGACAGGAGATTCGTCAAGGCATAGCCTGCGTTAAACACCAAAATATGGCTGGCTCGGATCTAGGTGACGATCACAAAGAGTATTTTGCTGGTGAGGCTGCGCTTAAGGCGTCAGGCAAGGACAACACTATGAATCAGTTTGCTTAGGTCAATTTGATCGGTAGAAAAGGAAAAACCGCGCACTGGCGCGGTTTTTTTGCTCTAAAGCCCCTTTTGTTGCTTGGCTGAAATTATTTTCTCCCAAGCTGGTCTCATTTCAGTACACTCATTCAAAAGATATTTTCAGATATAGGAACTTTCCATGGATTTTCTAATTCCTGCTATAGGCGTTGGTGTAGTTTTCATCATTATGATTCGATCCATCATTCGAATCGTGCCGCAGAACAGTGCGCTAATTGTTGAGCGATTAGGTAAGTACAATAAAACTCTTGAAGCGGGCTTCCATATCCTTATGCCCTTTATCGACAAGGTGGCTTACCGCCACTCCCTAAAAGAATTTGCCATCGACGTGCCCTCGCAGCAGGCCATTACAAGGGATAACGTGGCTCTTGGAATTGACGGGGTTCTCTACCTGAGAATTATGGACCCCAAGGCGGCGTCCTATGGCGTTGAGAATCTTCGCTTCGCCATTGTGCAGCTCGCGCAGACCACTATGAGAGCTGAGATAGGTAAGCTCAGCTTGGACGACACCTTTGAATCCCGCGACAACATAAACGCCATGGTGACTCAGGAAATCGACGAAGCTTCTGAGGTTTGGGGTACCAAAGTACTCCGATATGAAGTTAAAGATATTTCCCCTCCGAGAACAATCCTCGAAGAGATGGAAAAGCAAATGGGCGCTGAAAGAGAGCGCCGGGTTGCTGTAACAACCTCAGAAGGTTATCGACAGGCGCAAATTAACCAAGCAGATGGGGACAAGCAGGCACAGATCCTTCGTGCACAGGGTACAGCGGAATCGCTAATTATCGAAGCTCGTGCTCGAGCGGATGCAATCGCTGCAATTGCAGCTGCTATTCAGGGTGAGGGCGGAACGGCAGCGGTGGCTCAGCAGCTTGCAGAACAATATATATCGGCCTTTGAAGAGTTGGCCAGAGACGGAACCGTTGCTCTTATTCCAGCTGATGGAGGCGACATATCTGGAATGGTTGCCAAAGCATTTACCGCATTTGAGAAACTGAAAGGTCAGGTGGATCAGGCGGACACAATTGAGGTTAGCTAGATGACACCCTTTTCCTTATTTTTTGCTGTCGCTGTATTGTTGCTCGCAGTTGAGCTGCTTGTGCTCCAGTTCTCTGTATTCTGGGTCGCATTTTTTGGTCTGGGAGCTCTAGTGGCTGCTGTGGCTGTTCATTTTTTTCCTGGATTAGACTGGGGCGGCACAACTGCTGTTTTTGTCGCAGCCTCCGCTGTAATTTGTCTGATTCTGTTTAAGCCGCTGCAGAAATGGCAATCGGGTCCAGCCGCGGCGGCCGGAAATGATGCGATCGGCCAAAAGGTGTCGGTCTTGAAGACCGTAGCTCTTGGAAGCGCGGGTCAGGTTCAATGGTCTGGTACAGACTGGAGAGCCGAGTTGGCTGAAGGAGAGTCCGATGAAATTCAAGAAGGTGCTAGTGCGGAAATCGTCGCCTTAAGCGGAATCACTCTCTTTATTAAATCGAGCAGTTAGAGCTTTGACCTTATTTTTCGGTGTGCGTATATACGCCATCCCAATTCTCTGGTGACTCCGACTTAAATTTTTCTATTCTGCTCAAGTAGAGTTGATAAAGCTTTTCTTCGGGTAGCCTTTCGGATAAGAGACCAAAGCAATGCTCCGCTTTATCCCAGTCTGCTTTTAAGTAAGCCTTGGATGCATTTTGGTGCAGCGTAACGATTTCAGAGTTACAGAGCTTGTCGTTTTCATTTAGGGGCTGATAGATGTCTATAGCTTCTCGTTTGCCCTTAGCTCTTATGCGGTCGATCCAACGGAACTGAAACCGGTCGGCCTTATCCCGAACTGCTTTATTTACCAATATGGGTACTTGATAAAACTTGGTTAGGCTTTCTAATCTCGCGCAGGTGTTTACCGAGTCGCCAATCACTGAATAATTTAGGCGGTTTTCAGAACCCATGTTACCCACTACCGCTGTACCCGAAGCAATACCGATACCGAATTCGATTCCTGCGGCGATTATATTTTCAGGTTCATTATCTGTAGAGCGGCCGTAGTTTTCTCTAAGCTGCAGGGCCGCAGAGACGGCTCTAGTTTCCTCTTCGCCATGTTTTACTGGAGCACCAAAGAGCGCCATGACCGCATCACCCATATATTTATCAATGACTCCTCGTTCAGACTCGATAACTTTTGCGGCTTCAGAAAAGAAATTGTTTAGTCCAGCCAGTACCGCTTTGGGAGGCTGTGATTCGCAGAGTTGCGTGAAGTTGCGGATATCGCAGAAAAGCACAGTTAGTTCTTTTTCTTCACCGCCCAACTCAATTTTGTTTTCCAGCAGTTCACTGGCTATTTCTTCCGAAACGACTTTTCCTAGAAGGTTTCGCACACGCTCTTTGTCTTCCAGGCCCTCCGCCATTTCATTAAATGCCTGTCCGAGTTGTCCTAGCTCGTCCGACGAAGTTGTCTCTACTCGGAGTGAGAGGTCACCACTGCGAATAGATTGAACACCTTTGGTTAGTGCCTGCACGGGTGCACTGACAGATCGGGCCAGAGTGAGCGCACCAATTGCTGAAATAAGGAGTCCGCCGCCAAATATTAGATAGAGAGAGCGATTTAGCCGCTCGTAGGGGGCCAATGCTTGACCCAGGTTTCCGTGCAATGCGACATATACCTGCATGTCTGAGCCTGTTTCCAGTCGCTGCAATCGGCTCAAATAGGGAGTACCGTCAAGATTGGTTTCCAACGAAGTTTGATCCATCTCTATCAGGTTGGGCAGAAGGCTAGAGAAGCTGGATTGTTGACCGTCATTCAAGGTAGATGAGCTAATTCTCCAGTTTCCGTCGAACACCGCGATAGAGACATCTGTTTGAGTAATTTCCTTAGTAGACAAAACAAACTGGTCACCAATTGGGAAGCCGATCACCACCCAGCCCTGGGGGTTGGGAATAAGCAAAGGGCTTGTGATCAACTGATATGGCGCCTGTTCTGTTGCCACTATTCCGGAAGATTCGTATTCGTCGGACTCAAAGGCTTTGTCTGTCAGCCACTGGGTTGGAATATCTTCTGGATTGATAAAGTCCGGTGCGGTTTTCGCAATGGGCTCGAGATTTAGATCGGTGAGAAGCATTAGATCTGCCGGGACGTAGCGGATACGGCCCAGCAGGTTACGCATCGCTGATTCAAGCGTGGGCATATGGCCATCAATAAAAGTCGTGCGAAAGGCATGATCACTGGTGGCGGGGCGAACCACATCAAAAAGGGAGCTAGTGCGACCTTGCAGCAGAGAATTAAAGGTTTCTTCAGTTGTAGCCAGATCAGCCATTACGCTTTGCAGCGCGTTGCTGGTATTTTCCCGGTTGACCAGAATAAATGTACTGACCAGCGTGACAATTAGCAGCCCAGATACCAGTAAGGCAATACGGGCGCTAAAACTTTGGAATCCCCCAGGTAGCAAGATTAAATCTCGGCAGTTGGGAAGCCGTTAAAAATAGCCGCCACCGGAAGATCCTCTTCTTGGAAAAAATAGTCGTGCAGTGTTTAGCTGGTAACTTCCGGAGAAGCTCAAGTCTTCTCCTATAGATATTTGGATGGGCTCAAGCTGTTGATCTTTTTCTGGATGCCAGATACTCAATTCGTAGTCGCCGGTTTCGCTAAGACTAATTTCCAGCTGGCCCTGTGAATCCGAAACGCTGAAGTAGGGGCTATCCGAAACTAAAATGTACCCCCGCATTTGGTCATGAATATTGCAGCCCAGTACCACCAGACCGGACTGATCAAATCGAATGGGCTCTGATGGAGTCCCAGAATAGAGTGGAATATCAAACTGTTTTGCCTCGGAAAAAGAATAGACGTGATGGCGGATCTGATCCTGGTTTGGAAAATATATATTTGATCCGGTTTGCACCACTTTTACTCGAGGGAAAAACTGCTCATTAATTTGCTCAACTTCTGCATCTGTTGGAGCACCAGCATCGAACTCGAATTTGGGGGTAATCACAGCGGTAGCATCTGCCAGTGGATCACCGTTTTGGTCAGTGATTTGTATTACAACATCTGCATGGGTCATGGGTAGACCAAGCATGATTATCAAAATCGGGATTGATACTGAGTGTTTGCAGATTGTTGAAATCATCAAAATCTCTTTGAGAGAGAAAAGTTAGTTATATTTTGACCATAGCCGTTCCCTTCGTCGGCATCAACTAGAGTGCGCTGAAATCTAAAACTAGCTTCAAGGCTGTCAGAAAACACATGGGTAAAGGAAAGTGCCAAAACACTTCCCTGACCCTGATAACGGTAGTTGTAGTAGGTGCTTCCACAGACATCATCCTGACTAGCTGCACTGGCATAGGCAGACAAACCTGAGCTAGGTAAAGCCATTGAGCTAAATTCACCTTTGATATAAGTGGTATCCAATGCCAGATAGCTATTTGGAGTCATCGCCCACTCGCCACCTAGATGCAGTTGGGTGTTCTGAATCGAAGTTGGGTTATCGCTTCCCCATACCCATCCAGGCTCGCCCGATTCAATTGGGATCCGATCTTCAGCTTCAAACCGGTAGTACAAAACATTGGCATTGATGGCGATCCGATCCGAAATATTCTTTGAATATTGAATTTTGGGCGCAATGCTCCACCCGCTCCGAATTTCGGATGCCGAGTTGCGGTACTGCATTCCTAAGGACGCAGATATGCGAGGCTTGTCGAAACCTAAACCTAGCTTTCTTACATAGCCAATTTGAGTCGACAGCTCGGTTCTATCTAAATTTGAGTAGACATCGTATTTGGTGAGTGCGAGATCTGATGCATAGAAGAATCCACTTCCCGGCTCTCGCTCGTAATAGCCCTGTGCAGAGAGTCGAGCCTGAACCCCGTAATCGTTCATGTGGTCAGTGCGTGCAAGGCCGATATTGGTGTTGTTGAAAGTCGAAATTTCCAGGCTGTGGGGCTTATGCTGAGCGAGCGTAGGAACTGCACCTAAGATCATTAAAATGATCAAGGTGATTCGAGCGTCCTTTTTCAGCTGTCGCAGATTCATTGAAGAAAAGCCAAGAAATTTAATTAGTGTTTGTGACAATCTTACCGGAAATAACGAGTGATTAGCCTCAATACTTCATGCTGTTAATTGGGCCGTATTGAAAAGAATTCTTGGGAGAGTTTCGCGACTGAGTTCAGTATTCACTACAATGACCCTTCGGGGGAATTTATTACAGGTATAGCTATGTCAGATAATAAGAAACTCATTTGGGATATCCCAACTCGCCTTTTTCACTGGGGAATAGTGATCACCCTAGGTTATTCGTGGTATTCCATTTCGATAGAGGGGAATCTTGACCATCACTTCTTGTCGGGCTACATCGCAACCGGCTTGATTATTTTTCGTGTGATTTGGGGCTTTGTCGGCTCCCGTTACGCGAGGTTTGGCAGCTTTATCTACAAGCCTTCAGAGTTAGGCGCTTACCTTAAATCCTTCTTTAGCAGAGAGGGTGGCAAGTACGCGGGGCACAATCCCTTGGGGGCTATTTCGGTGTTTGCGCTGTTGCTGGTCATCCTCTTTCAGGCTGTCACTGGAATGTTCGCAGACGATGAATACTATTACTTTGCTCCACTCAACCAGTTTGTTTCTAGTGGCACCGCCGGTCAGCTAACGGAGCTTCATAAAGCCAACGTTAATGTAATTATAGGTCTGGCGGTTCTTCATATCGTTGCGATACTTTTCTATTGGTTGTACAAGAAAGAAAAGTTGATAATTGCCATGATTACTGGAAAAAAATCTGACGAGCAGGGTAGATATGAAGCCATTCCAAACTCTCGTCTACCCATCGCCATCGGGATTGGTGTTGTCATTGCGGGAATACTTTATTACGTAGTGAATCACCTTTAGATATTGGAGAGAACTTTAGGCATTAAAAAAGGGGCTATTGAAGCCCCTTTTTTAATCGGTCAGCACTCAACTAGTTGGCGCGCTGTTTATAGTCTCTATGGCAACCACCGCAATTAGTGCCGCCGAATTGGCGTGGATCGTAGTCGTCCATATCGCCTGAGTCCGCTAATGCCTGTGCGGCATCTCTTAGAACCATGGCTTTTTCGCCGAAATCTTCAAAGTCTTCCCAAATTGATGGGAGCGCAAGAGAATTTTCAGGGATGTTATCTTGGATCTGGAAACCATCTGTGATCATTTCTGAAAGGTAAGCGATCTCTGCAGCAGCTTCCTGAAATGCGGCTTGGTCTCCTGCGGCTTTGGCAGCAGGGAGCCTGGAAGCTTTATAGGAGATTACGCGAAAAAGGCTGTCTCTGTAGACATACTCTTGCTCTTCCGGAGAAACTTGTCCCTGTGCATGCACTAAGCCTAGTGTCATTGTTAATGCAATGGCACCGGTGAGCACTAATTTAAAAATATTCTTCATGTCGGATTCCTTTAGTCTGAATGTCAGGATTCAAGAAAAAACTTTCGCCCCGTTCTCGCACTCAAAGTGCGACAGCTGAAAAAGATACGCTGATCAGCTGCTGGTTGAAAGCAGTTAATCAATATTTACATTTAACTGACTGGTTTGAGCGGCTGAAGGAAGCGGTGAATAGTTATGCCCGCGACCATGCTGAGCACGAAGAGAATGGTATTGGGTTCCAGATAAATTAATGCTGTTAATGCGGGGCCAGGGCAATAGCCAAATAAGCCCCATCCTATTCCGAATATAGCGGAGCCAGAGAGGAGTTTCCTGTCGATAACCTGGTTGTTTGGCAGATCAATGGGACATTCGATAAAACTGAATTTTCGATTACGCATAAGCCTAAATGAAAAGATGCTGACCGCCAGAGCCCCTGCCATTACAAAAGCTAGGTCGTAGTCCCAATCGCCAAATATATCCAGAAACCCAAGTACTTTATGTGTATCGGTCATACCGGAATAGGCTAGGCCGAAACCAAATAGCACTCCCGCGAGCAAAGCTGAAAGGTGGTGTTTCAAATAACAGCTCCAATCATTTTGATAAGGGCGACTGTCGTCATGCCAGAGGCAATGAAGCAAAGTGTTGCTGCAATCGAACGTTTCGAAAGCCGCGCGATGCCGCAAATGCCATGGCCGCTAGTGCAACCTGAACCCAACCGAACTCCGTAGCCCACAATTAGGCCTCCTGCAATGGCTAACCAGGGGCTATTAATTGCGAGTTCTGGAGAGGGCTTGCCGGTAAATAGATGGCAGAGGAAGCCCCCGAACAAGAGACCCCCGAGAAATAGAATCCGCCATAATCTGTCGCCGCTGTTGAATAGGGCTCCATTTAGAATGCCGCTAATTCCGGCGATTCGGCCGGAGAGTAAAATCAAGATGCTCGCCGAAACACCAATAATTAACCCACCGATTAAAGCTTGTATCAAGGACTCATCAAGCATTCGAAGCGCTCAAAAGTTCTTTCGCGTTCTCTCTCGATTTCTCAGAAATTTTCGCTCCGCCGAGCATCCGGGCAACCTCATCTATTCGCTGAGCCTGATCGAGTGTTTCGATGAGGCTTTGAGCAGAATCTTCGGAAGTCTGTTTACTTACACGAAGTTGCTGGTCGGCTTTGCTGGCAACCTGCGCCAGATGGGTGATACAGATGACCTGTGCCCGGGTTCCTAATTCGAGCAGAAGATTGCCGACAGTGTCCGCCGTAGCTCCACCTATGCCCACGTCCACTTCATCAAATATTAGAGAAGGAGTTTGTCCTCCTTGCGCGGTGACTACCTGAATCGCAAGGCTAATTCTTGAGAGCTCACCGCCAGAGGCGATCTTCGAAATTGAGCCATAACTTTGTCCGGGGTTAGTGCGCACCAGAAGTTCAATTCGATCTGAGCCCCAAGCGGATTTCATTTCATCTACATCGAACTCTAAGTTGAAGAGAATTTCAGCGCCCTTCATCGAAAGGGAGTCAAAATGGGAATTGACTTCAGAAACCAATTTTTTGGCGGCTTTTTGGCGGCTTTTACTCAGTTTTTCCGCGATGTTCTTGTAGTCATCCAGGCTACTTTGCTCAGCCTTTCGGGCTTCTTCAAGTGCAGTTTCTGGATCAGATAGAGCAGTAAGTTCTTGCTGCAGCGAGTCGGTATATTCCGCCAGTTCTTCTGGTGATTTGCCGTATTTACGCGACATGTGAAATATCTGACTCACTCTATCCTCAACCATAGCCAAGCGTTCTGGATCCAGTTCAGTACTCGATGTTTCTCTACGGATGGAAGCAGTGGCCTCCTCAATCTGAATGCTGGCTGACTTTAAGAGTTCCCTCGCCTCAAGTGTGGCATCAGTTTGAAGGGGCAGTTGGTCTGCGAGATTAAGGCTCTGTTGAAGCAGGTCTTGTAAGTTTGTCTTGTCTTGCTCTTCTAGGAGTTCGAGCAGCGCTCCAAGTGTCTTTAAAATAGATTCGGCATTTGCCAGCTGCTTTTGTTCCTGTTCCAGCTTGGTGTACTCGTTTTCTTGGATATGGAGTTTGCTAAGCTCTTCCACCTGAAAGCTGAGGAGTTCCAGTCGTTCGCGGCTTTCCGAAGACTGTGATTCAAGTTTTTCTACCAGTACGGACGCTTGTTTCCAGTTTGCAAAACTTTCCTGAACACTCTCCAGCAGATCTGGATGATCGGCGTATTGGTCAAGCAATTGTCTATGATGAATCGGTCTCGTTAATGCCTGATGCTCGTGCTGGCTATGAATGCTGATCAACATTTCTGCCAAGTCTCTCAATTGATTCAGAGTGACCAAGTGACCATTGATCCAGGCAGAGGACTTACCGCTTGCGCTAATTGACCTGCGCAAAAGGCATTCTCCGTCGGCATCCAGCTCATGATCTGCCAGCCAAGCGTTTGCCTCAGCGCTGCCTTCGATATCGAATTGGGCAAAGACTTCAGCTCTATCAGCGCCTTTGCGTATTCGACTGTAGTCAGCCCTGTCTCCCAGAGTCAGAGAAAGCGCGTCCAGAAGAATTGATTTGCCTGCGCCGGTTTCGCCAGTAATAGCTGTCATGCCGGGCTCTAGGCTTAGCTCGAGATGGTCGACTAAAGTGAAATTTCTGACGTTGAGGTTAACTAACATGAGCTGATTACGATTGGATTAGCGAATTGATTGTAATGACTCTGATCAGCTTGAAAAAGATAAAGCTGAAATTCTCTGAAAAATTGCCTTGAAGCTGTGGCGTGCATCCCCATATAAGTCGGCAGAAAAACCATACAGGCAGGAGACTAACCTTGTCCGCAAATGACGAGCCTCAGACTAAAGAGACTGAGCAAAAAGAATCCGGAGTCTCTTCGGAGAAAGAAACCCCTAACCAGAGCACAGAAGAATCTGTCAGCGCAGCCTCAGAGCCTGAGGAACTGATACCGGAGCAAACGACTGAGCAGCAAATGGAAGAATTACAGGAAAAGCTCAGGCAGGCAGAAGAAGATGTTCTTAGAGTGAAAGCGCAGGAGCAGAATAGTTTGCGACGTGCCGCTCTCGATGTAGAGAAAGCTCGCAAATTTGCTCTGGAAAGCTTTGTTAAGGAGTTGCTGCCAGTAGTGGACAATCTCGAGCGAGCCTTGGCTAGCGCAGATTCAGACCAGGAAAATACTGAGGCTGTTGTTGAGGGAGTTGAACTGACACTGAAATCTCTGCTTTCAGCGCTTGAGAAAAATAATGTGCAACCACTGGATCCAGCCGGTGAGCCTTTCAACCCAGAACAGCATCAGGCAATGGCCAGTGTTGAAAACGCAGAGGTAGAGGCCAATACGGTAGTAGAGGTTTTTCAAAAGGGCTATGAATTGAATGGGCGATTGATTCGACCAGCCATGGTAGTTGTAAGTAAAACCGGTTGAGCCATTGCAGAAAGCTTAATCGAACAACTTGAAATCGGCGATCTCAGCCAAATATATAAAACAATTCGGCAAGCAATGCCTTGCCAAGACTAAATATAGGTTTGGAGTAAACAATGGGTAAAATTATAGGTATTGACCTCGGAACAACTAATTCTTGTGTCGCATTTCGCGATGGTGAGAAAGTTCGAGTCATTGAAAATTCCGAGGGCGATCGAACCACGCCCTCCATCGTCGCATTTACCGATGATAGCGAAATCTTAGTCGGGCAGGCAGCCAAGCGGCAGGCCGTTACTAATCCCGCAAACACCTTACATGCCGTAAAACGTCTGATCGGTCGCCGATTTGACGATTCCATCGTGCAAAAAGACATCGGCATGGTTCCCTACAAGATCGTTAAGGCGGAAAACGGGGATGCTTGGGTTGAAGCGAAGGGTGAGAAAAAGGCGCCACCGCAAATTTCAGCTGAAGTGCTGAAGAAAATGAAGAAAACCGCTGAAGATTACCTCGGAGAAGATATTACCGAGGCAGTTATTACCGTGCCGGCTTACTTCAATGATTCTCAGCGTCAGGCAACTAAAGACGCAGGCAAGATTGCTGGTCTGGATGTTAAGCGAATCATCAACGAGCCAACCGCTGCTGCCTTAGCCTATGGCTTGGACAAGAAAGAGGGTACTGACAGCACAATCGTTGTTTACGACCTCGGTGGTGGCACATTCGATGTATCAGTAATTGAGATTGCTGATGTCGACGGTGAAAAACAATTTGAAGTGTTAGCGACAAACGGCGACACCTTCCTCGGCGGTGAAGATTTCGATCTTCGCGTGATCGAATACCTCGCTGATTCTTTCAAGAAAGATAGTGGTATGGATCTCACAGGCGATCCGCTTGCGATGCAGCGACTGAAAGAAGCTGCAGAGAAAGCCAAGATTGAGCTTTCTTCTAGTCAGCAAACTGAGATTAACCTGCCTTATATCACAGCAGATTCCTCCGGACCGAAGCACTTGGTTGTGAAATTGACTCGCGCCAAGCTCGAATCTCTGGTTGAAGACCTTGTTGCTCGTTCACTTGAGCCCTGTAAAACAGCGCTAGCAGATGCGGGTATGTCCGCGTCTGAAATTGATGAGGTTATTCTGGTCGGTGGTCAGATTCGCATGCCGCTGGTGCAGGAAAAAGTAACGGATTTCTTCGGCAAAGAACCGCGCAAGGATGTTAATCCTGATGAGGCTGTAGCTATGGGTGCTGCGCTTCAGGGTGCGGTCTTGGCTGGTGATGTTACAGACGTTTTGCTTCTCGACGTGACCCCTTTAAGCCTCGGCATCGAGACTATGGGTGGTATCGCTACAGCGCTCATTGAGAAAAACACGACTATCCCAACCAAAAAGTCGCAGACTTTCTCTACAGCAGAAGACAATCAAACCGCTGTGACCATTCACGTGGTTCAGGGTGAGCGAAAGCAGGCTGCCGCGAATAAATCTTTGGGTCGATTTGACCTGGCTGATATTCCACCCGCACCACGTGGTATGCCCCAGATTGAAGTGACCTTTGATATTGATGCCAACGGTATTCTCAATGTATCGGCTAAAGATCAGGCTACCGGTAAAGAGCAATCCATTGTGATCAAGGCTTCAAGTGGCCTTTCAGATGATGAAATTGATGCCATGGTGAGCGAAGCTGAAAGTCATGCGGATGAAGACGCTAAGTTTGAAGAGCTGGTTCAAGCCCGTAACGGCGCTGAAGGTTTGGCTCATGCGACTCGCAAAACTCTGGTAGAAGCAGAGGATAAGGTTGAGGAGCAAGAAAAAGCTGATATTGAAGCTGCCATTGATGAAGTTGAAGAAGCTTGCAAGGGTAACGACAAGGAAGCGATTGATGCAGCGGTTGAAAAACTTACCACGGTGTCAAGCTCACTGGCTCAGAAGCTGTATGCGGATCAACAGGCAGGAACAGGGGCTCCAGGGCCAGAAGATGGTCCAGTTGATGCCGACGATGATGTTGTTGACGCCGAATTTGAAGACGTCAGCGAAGAAGTTAGCGAAGACGACAGCAAATAGCATCGAGCTTTAAAAGCTAGAAAATGCGCGGAGCTCTAATGCTCCGCGCTCTTCGTTCTAGCTCTTCGTTATAAGAAAGTGAGGAAGTAGATTGGCAGCAAAAACAGATTACTATGAAACGCTCGGTGTTGACCGAGGAGCGGATGCCGCTGCCATAAAAAAGGCCTATAGGCGAATCGCCATGAAATATCATCCGGATCGAAATCCGGACGATCCCAAGGCTGAAGATAAATTTAAGGAAGCATCAGAAGCCTACGAAATTCTCTCCGATCAGGAAAAGAGAGAAGCCTATGATCGATTTGGGCACGCTGGAGTCGATCCACAAGGCATGGGCGGTGGACAAGGCTTTTCTGGTGGCTTCTCAGATATATTCGGAGATGTTTTTGGTGATGTCTTTGGCGGAGGCGGATCTCGCAGAGCATCACGCGGTTCGGATCTTCAATATACCCTTGAATTAAGCCTCGAACAGGCGGTTAAGGGCACGACTGCAAAAATCACTATTCCAACTAATGTTGGCTGTGATACCTGTGATGGAAGTGGCGCTAAACCCGGCACGAGTGCTAGTACTTGCGCCACTTGTAATGGACAGGGTCAGGTGCGTATGCAGCAGGGTTTTTTCTCTGTTCAACAAGCTTGCCCCAGTTGTCGAGGTAACGGCAAAACCATCGATGAACCTTGTAGTAAGTGTCGTGGTCAGGGGGTTGTTCGAGAACGCAAGACCTTGTCGGTGAAAGTACCAGCGGGTGTGGACACTGGTGATCGCGTTCGCCTATCCGGTGAGGGCGAAGCTGGACCTGGCGGAATACCACCGGGCGACCTGTACGTGCAAATGTCGGTCAAGAGCCATCCGCTATTTGAACGACGCGATGCCGATTTGTATTGCGAAATCCCCATTTCCTTTGTCGACGCAGCTTTAGGTGCAGAGATCGAGGTTCCTACTCTCACGGGTAAGGTGAAGCTAAAGATTCCCTCAGAAACTCAGACAGGCAAGCTGTTCAGGTTGAGAGGGAAGGGAATTCAACCAGTTAGAACTTCCCGCACCGGTGATTTAATTTGTCGTGTGATTGTAGAGACCCCCGTCAAGCTCAATGGCGAACAGAAAGAGCTAATGGAAAAGCTGAGGGAGTCTTTAGGAGAGTCAAAACACGCTCCACAGAGCCACCGGTGGTTTAGTGGGGTGAAGAAGTTTTTTGACGACCTCTCTGGCTAAGGGCAGACTAGCCCCCTCTAACTAAGTTAGACATTTATTCATCCACTCTAGGTTGGAGTTATCCATGTTGAGAATTGCCATCGCGGGAGCGGCCGGAAGAATGGGCCGCACGTTGACCGAGACTGTTCAGCAAAATGAAGGCTGCCTTTTGGTTGCAGCCACCGATCGTGCCGGTAGTTCAGTGATTGGCGCTGATGCTGGTGAGCTGGCCGGACTAGGTCCACTTGGCATTGAGGTTAAAGCATCTTTACCCGCCGAAGCGGATCAGTTTGATCTCCTTATCGATTTCACTACACCCGAAAATACTCTTAGCAATCTAGCCCACTGTGCCGAGCTGGGTGTGCCCATGGTTGTCGGAACAACTGGATTAAGCGCAGAGCAAACTGACCAATTGAAAAGCTATGCTGAAACAATTCCGCTGTGCTTTGCAGCAAATTACAGCACCGGAGTTACTCTTTGCCTGCAGTTGGCTCAGCAAGCAGCAAAGGTATTGGCAGAAGACTCTGATATCGAAATTACTGAGGCACATCACCGCCATAAAGTGGATGCGCCGTCTGGAACAGCGCTGGCTTTGGGTAATGCGATTGCCGAATCCTTAGGCCAAAGTTCTGAAGAAAGCTTTGTGCTGTCGCGCGAAGGCATTACCGGCGCTCGTGAAAAGGGAAAAATCGGCTTTTCTGTAATTCGAGGCGGCGACATCGTAGGTGATCACAGCGTCATTTTTGCAGCGGACGGAGAGCGAGTAGAAATCACGCACAAAGCCTCCAGTCGAATGTCATTCGCACGAGGTGCGGTTCGCGCTGCACAATGGCTATCAGACCAACCCGTTGGCCTCTATGACATGAGGGATGTGCTGGGGTTGAGCTAGTCCTTCTAGCAGAGACTAGCCGAGCTCTCATTTAGGATTTCACAGTCGCCCTCGCTTACCAACGGCCTCTGATCAAATAGTTGCGGCGATCTTAAACTGACTTTGATGGGATGATGATCAGAGGGCCAGACACCCTCATATCTCTTGTTTAGCCGAATAGTTTCTCCTTCCTGATGAAACCCGGAAAACAATACGTGGTCTATGGCGGGAAAGAGGTTTAGCCCTCTTTTAAAGTGGAAAGTAGGGCCATCCCGATCCGCCAGAGTTAGGCCGGCGTCTTCAAGAATATCAATGGTTTTAAACCAACTAACCGCGTTGAAGTCACCTAAAACTATGACGGGCTCTGACGACTCCATCCATGGCCCGATTCTTTCGGAAACTAGTTCTGCTGCACCGTGGCGGTTGATCTTACTACTGTGGTCAAAATGTACGTTAACAACTCGAATACTCTTTCCTGTAGAGATGTTTAGTAACTGAACCCAGCTGGCAAACTGAGGAAAACTTTGATCCCAAGGGCGCGAGTAGATTTGGTCTGGTGTGTCGGAAAAATAGAAAAACCCCTGCTGCAGGAGCGCAAATTGTTCCCGTCGATAGAAGATAGGTTGAGTGTCGGGATAAATGGCTGGATCTCCAACAGCTCCGGCAGAGTATTGAGCAGCATTCTCTCTTAGCCACTGCAGTTGGATATTCTCTCCCTGCTCACCCCGGCCTCTCCAGGTTTCTACCTCCTGAAACCCAATAATGTCAGCATCTAACTCATTGAGTGCAGCCAGTACCGCATTTTTTCTGCCGTCCCAAGGTAATACTGGGCGACGTTCGGAGATGTAGTGAAGGTTAAAAGAACCAACGGAAAGATCCATTGAAGTCTCTGCTTGGCCAAGGCTGCAAACCGAGTATAGGCAAAGCATTAATCCAACGAGAGGTTTCATGATTGGCTCACATCTTTGCTGGGTTCGTCAGTTAATTAGGAAAAGGTAGACCAAGGGCAACCATATTAGTGCCAGCAGCGTCCCGAATCCAAGTACGCTTGCGGTAAATTTGGGCGCAATGTTGTGTGAAGCAAGTAAAACTGCGCCGGTAACCATGGGTGGAGTCGCACTCTGAAAAACACTGGCTTGGAAAACGGAGGGAGAGATGGAAAGAAAATACCCCAGAAAGCCTATCATTGTGGGAAGCAGCAGCATCTTGATTCCTATGCCCGCCGCTAGTGGAGTGATATGACGCTGATCCACTTTGAAGCTAAATTGCATACCAATGCTCAGCATCGTCAGTGGAATTAGTGTCAGAGCCATGAGTTCTAAAACCGGTTCAACCGGTGCGAGTGCGTCTTCGCTGAGAAATAAGGCGATTATTAGCGCGATAAAGGGTGGAAAGAGTAGTACGTTTTTAAGAATCGTTTTTATACTGAGCCCACCAGCTCCGCTGTAGACGGCCACTACTACGGCTGCGTAGGTTGTCACAGCGATAAAGGTGCCCAGCTGGTCATACAAGGCAGCGATGGCAAGATGCTCCAGTCCAAACAGAGACTTAACCATGGGTACTCCGAGAAATCCCGTATTTCCCAGTGCACAAAGAACCAGTAATGCACCTTCTATTTCTCGGGGCCAGCGCATCAGTCTGGAAAGGCAAAGAACGCTGAGGGCTGCGAAGAGCACGCAAAGCCAGGGAGATAGGATGGCAAAATACAGTCCGCTCTCAATATTGAGTTTGGGTACTGAAAGGATAATTACCGCGGGGAAAATTAGCCGAATGGCCGCCAGATTTATCTGGTGAGGTATGCGCCTCAAATTTAAGCCAGTCTTTTTGATGGAATAACCCAGGAAAAAGAAAACCAGGATGGGGGCGAGATTGATTAGCGTGTTGGGCATTGCTTTATGTTGAGTCTCAAGAAATAGAAAACCCCGCTGTGCGGGGTTTAAGGCTGAAATTATCTAGCCGCGTCAGACCTCTATATTATCAAGCTTCTCACTTTTCTGAATAAACTTTGACTGGCGAGCATAGCTATGCAGCAAAGGTTCCGTTTATCTCTTTGGTTAGGATTGACCAGCAATGATGAGCTCTTTCGCTATATCCTGAATGAGGCGCCTCATCCATTTATGGCCAGAGTTATGTTGGAGTAAAGGGCTCCAAGCGATTTTGAGTTCCATTTCGGCGATTGAAAAGGGTGGTGGAAAAATTCGGAATGCTTTTTCTGTATACAGATTTTTTATAGCCATAGAGGGGACAGTGGCGATTAGATCTTCCTCTAGCGCAAGGTGAATGGCCGCATGATAGTGTCTGGTAAAGACGCGTATATTCCTTTTGTATCCGTGCTTTGCCAATTCCTGATCTACCCAACCAAGTTTAGCGACATCCAGAGGGTTTACGCCGACGCCGACGCCCATGCCTGTTTTTGATACCCAGACATGTTTGCCGGAAAGATAGTTGTCCAATGTGAAGTTGTCTGCGATGGGATTTGATGCCAGAAGCACACAGCTGAAGTCATCCTTCCAGACGGTGCCTTGATGAAAAGACATAGGCATATCGTCGAACCGGTTAATCACCATATCCACCTTGCCCAGCTCAACATCTCTAAAGGTGACGTCACTGGGTGTCAGAATGTCGAGAATAACTCCAGGTGCATTGTTGCGTAGGTGAGACAAAAGTCTAGGCATTAGCGTCAGTTCAGCGTAATCGCTGGCCATAATCCGAAATACTCGCTCGCTGGTTTTGGCGTAGAAGTCTGTGCTCGGCTCTACCGCTTTCTCGATATTGGTCAATATTTCCCGTAGTTGAGGTTCCAGTTCCAGAGCGCGCTCGGTGGGAACCATTCCCTCGCTGGTACGAATAAGTAGGGGGTCGCTGAAAAGATCTCGCAGTCGCTTCAACCCGCTACTGAGAGCAGGTTGACTCATGCTTAGTTTCTGGGCGGCCCGGGTAACATTCCTCTCCCTCAAAAGCGCATCGAGGTAGACCAACAGATTTAGATCAACTTGGGACAGGTTCATGAGTGGCCTTTCTATGAAGATATTACTTATTTGTACAGTAAATAATACTCGAGATAAATATCTACCCTGTCTATTTTGTTTTCATTCTGGTTAGGTTTGAGCCCGCTTGGTCAATTTGTCGAGGCCAGAGCGAATAACTGAGTTGTTCAGTGCACAAAAATCTATTGTGCGGTTGCTCAATCATCGGTAGTCATTTACCATTTGCGCTCTTGTATTACTGCCAACCGAGAAGTTTTCATGTCCTCAAAATCTGACGCGTCTGACTCAGCTGCTCAATCCAGTTCTGATGCTCCCGAGGCTGCTGAATGGGCTCAGAATCTCAATCAAGCTAGTCAGCAGATGTTTCGAACTGTTATGGAAAAGCACACAGAAATGCTCTCTTCAAGTTCAATGGATCCCTTCAATATAGGCAGTGCCTATTACGATGCCATGATGAGCCTTTGGCGCAATCCAGCGGCGGCTATCGATGCTCAGAAGCAGTACTTTGCTGATTCTCTAAAACTTTGGCAGTACACAACATCGCGCCTGATGGGTGCACCGGACGGAGATGAGTCTCAAGACCCTGTTATCGAGCCGCAAAAAGGCGATAACCGGTGGCGTGATGAGGACTGGAGCCAAAATATAGTATTTGACTATATTAAGCAGTCTTACCTGCTTTCCGCTCGATGTATTGAAGACACCATTGAGGGTGTAGAAGATTTGCCGGACAACGACCAAAAGCGTCTGAGCTTCTTCACCAAACAGTTTATCGACGCAATGGCGCCGACAAATTATCCCACGACAAATCCTGAAGTGGTTCGGGCGACTCTTGAAAATAGAGGAGAGAATCTTGTTTCGGGTTTGCAAAATTTTGTCCGGGATATGGAAGAGGGAGATGGTCAACTACGTATCGCGATGACCGATCCCGACGCTTTCAAACTAGGCGAAAATGTAGCGACAACACCGGGCAAGGTGGTCTTTCAAAACCAAATGTTCCAGTTGTTGCAATATTCCCCCTCGACTGATGAAGTATTAAAGCGACCACTTTTAATAGTGCCGCCCTGGATCAACAAATTTTACATTCTCGATCTTCAAGAAAAAAATTCGATGATCAAGTGGTTGGTTGATCAAGGCCATACGGTTTTTGTGGTTTCCTGGTTTAATCCTACTGAAGAAACTGAGCAGGATATTGAGTTCGAAAATTATATGCTCGATGGAATCTACGCCGCGATGGATGCGGTGGAAAAGGCTACGGGTGAATCAGATCTAAATATTGTCGGCTACTGCATTGGCGGTACTCTTTTGGCATCTACGCTCGCGCATATGGCCGAGAAAGAGGATGATCGTGTAAAAAGCGCGACCTTTTTCACAGCACTTATCGACTTTTCAGATGCCGGTGACCTGAGTGTGTTTATTGATGACGCCCAGATCTCCCAACTCGAAGAGAGTATGGGGGAATCCGGCTATTTGAATGGCAAGAGTATGTCCTCAGCATTCAATATGCTCCGCTCAAATGACCTGATCTGGTCCTTCTATATAAATAACTATCTGCTGGGCAAGGATCCAACGGTTTTTGACCTACTTTATTGGAATTCTGATTCCACCAATATGCCGGCGAAAATGCACAGTTTTTACCTGCGCAATATGTATCTTGAAAACAATCTCTGTGTCCCAGGCGGAGTAACGCTGGATGACGTGGCCATTGATGTCAGCAAGATCGAAGTTCCTTCTTACTTTATTTCAGCTAAGGAAGATCATATTGCGCCTTGGAAATCCACCTATGACGGGGCCAAGCTGCTAGGAGGTAAGGTCCGATTTGTTTTGGGTGGTTCCGGACATATCGCCGGCATCGTTAATCCTCCGGTTAAAAACAAATATGGCTATTGGGTTGGCCCACAGAAGTTGCCGGAAAATGCAGAAGATTGGTTTGAAAAAACTAAACAGCATGAAGGCTCCTGGTGGGGCGATTGGCACAACTGGCTGACCAAACAGGACTCTGAAAAAGTTTCTGCGCGACAGCCGGGTGATGGCAAGTTGAAAGCGATAGAAGATGCTCCAGGTACCTATGTGACCAAAAGAATATAGCGAGCAGAATTTTCAGATTAGCCCCTGAGGCGAGAAAAATATGAGTGATATCAGAATTATCAAGAAGTATCAGAATCGGTGTCTTTACGATACTAGTCTGAGCAAGTACATCAGTTTGACCGATCTAAAAGAGTTGGTATTCAAGCAAGAGCCTTTTGAAGTTCGTGAAGTAAAGACAGATAAGGATATTACTCGGCAAGTGTTGCTTCAGATTATTTCGGAAGAAGAGAACGAAGGCGATCCACTTTTTACAACTGATGTTCTGATGAAATTTATACGCATGTACAGCGATTCTACTCAGGGCGCTTTTAGCAGTTATATGGAACACAGCTTGGGTTACTTCGACGCTCAATCGCGACAGTTTATGGATACGCTAAAAGACTCCAATGATCTCAATCCACTAAACATCTGGACAGATATTGCCAAAAAGAACATGGACTACTGGCAGGACGCTCAAAAAAATATGATGAAAGCTGCAGGCGTGCAAGCCAGTTCCTCTAGTAAAGCCAAAAAGTAATAGCTTTCTAATTCTAATCACACAATCAACTTAAATACGGACTATCTGATGTCAAAAAAAATTGCCTTGGTTACTGGTGGTATCGGCGGAATCGGTACCGAGATTTGTAAATCGCTTTATCAGCAGGGGCGGACCGTTGTGGCTGGTCATTTGCCTCAAGAGCAGGAGCTTGCAGAGAAGTGGCAAGCCGAGCATAAAGAGCAGGGATTTGAGTTCGAATTAGCTGCAGGCAATATTTCAGATTTCGACGCCACTGGCGAAATGCTTTCAGAAATCGCAAATCGCGTGGGGCCACTTTCTATCGTGGTTAACTGTGCTGGCATAACCCGCGACGCGTTTTTGAAGAAGATGCCCAAAGAAGATTGGGAAGCCGTTATTAATACCAATTTGAATAGCCTGTTTAACGTCTGTCGACAGATTGTAGAACCTATGGGTGATTCTGGTTGGGGACGCATCGTAAACATTTCATCGGTGAACGGCCAAAAAGGTCAGTTCGGTCAAACCAACTACTCTGCAGCAAAAGCTGGCGTGCATGGTTTCTCTATGGCTCTTGCCCAAGAGATGGCGCGCAAAGGTGTGACTGTGAATTCGCTCTCACCAGGATATGTTGAAACAAGAATGACGGCCGCGGTGCCAGAGGAAATACGCGAACAGATTATCGCTCAGGTTCCCGTCGGACGTATGGCGCAGCCGGCAGAAATAGGCAGCGCGGTGGCATTCCTTTGCGCTGATGAATCCTCCTATATTACCGGCATTAATCTGCCCGTTAACGGTGGCCTCTACATGAGCTAATGCTTTGTAAGCCTTTGATTTAAAAGTGCCTAGCTAATGCTGGGCATTTTTTCGAGTAATTATTTGTGCTCTGCACAAAAAAATCGTTGACAGGGCCTTGAAGAGCGAATTAATATACCCATATAGTGCAGTGCACAAAGAGTTAAAGCCTAGCTAATTCCTTGTGTAGGGCTAAATAGTATTTGAATACATCGGTCTCATAGAGATCGCAAAATTGGAGAAATATCATGCAAACAGAAATTTTTAATTCAGTAAGTGGTTGCGGTAAAGACGCCATTTCTGCGGCCAAAGAGCTAGTAGAAATTAACAGCCGTCTTATGAGCAAAGTTCTTGAAAGCCAAATCAGCTTGGCTAACCTTTATGTTGAAGGTTCTGAGAAGCAGCTCGAAGTTGCTAAAGGTTCTACCGACCCTAAAGAATTCATCGCTGGGCAAACTGCTTTGGTTGAAGAGTTCACTGGTAAACTGACTGAAGCTGCTCAAGCTAACGCTGCGGTTGCTCAAGGAGTATCTGAAGAACTGAAGACATGGTTCGAAAAAGGCGTTGAGAAAGGCGTAAAGACTGCTGACGAAGCTGTTCAAGAAGCAGTTAAAGTAGCAACTGCAGCTTAATACGCGCTAAAGAAATTTACGGTTTTAGCCGTATGAAAAAAAAGCCCGGGTTATCCGGGCTTTTTTTGTGTCTGAGAGTTAATTCCGATAGACAGCCGGAGACGCACTTCTCTATAATATCCGTCTAGCAGTAGCGCACTAGTTTTTCCTAAATAATATGGAAAAAGCGTGAAGCTAGCTTGGCAGATTCATCGGTACGCGAGGCGAGGCGCAAAGTTTCTCCTCGCTTTTTTACGGCCTAAATTCCGCCTCTAGACTCCAACTAGACGCTCTATTGCACCCTAATTTTAGCTACCTATGGTGAGAGAGTGATCGAACAAAAATCCCAACCCGCAATTCTGGCTCTCGCTGACGGAACCATCTTTAAAGGAATAAGTATTGGTGCAAATGGCTCGAGAGTTGGTGAAGTCGTTTTCAATACTTCGATGACCGGGTATCAGGAAATTCTTACCGACCCATCTTATAGCCGCCAGATTATTACCTTTACCTATCCCCACATCGGTAACGTCGGAATCAATACAGAAGACAGCGAATCACAACAGGTCCACGCCTCGGGCATGGTGATTCGAGACCTGTCGATGGTGCCGAGCAACTTCAGAAATGAAATTCCTTTAGAAGAATATCTGCTGCAACAGGATGTAGTGGCTATTGCTGAGATAGATACTAGGCAATTGACAAGACTCTTGCGCGACAAGGGTGCTCAAAATGCCTGCCTTATGGCTGGTGATATTGATGAAGCCGCTGCGGTCAAACTGGCTCAGGAATTCTCTGGTCTGCAGGGAATGGATCTAGCTTCCGTTGTTACTACTGAAAGTCCTCATTCCTGGAGCGAAGGGAGTTGGATCTTAGGTGAGGGCCATACAACAGCTCCCCAGTCTAAATACAAAGTTGTCGCTTTGGACTTTGGCGTGAAGCAAAACATCCTCAGACTTCTTGCTGACAGAGGATGTGATGTCCAGGTTGTTCCAGCGAGCTCATCTGCTGAAGAAATCATGGCGCTTAAACCTGATGGTGTCTTTCTCTCAAATGGCCCAGGAGATCCAGAGCCCTGTGACTATGCAATAGAAGCGATTGCTGATTTGCTAACGAAATCGGTTCCACTCTTTGGCATTTGTCTAGGCCATCAGCTTTTGGCTTTGGCTGCAGGTGGTTCAACTGAGAAGATGAAATTTGGTCACCACGGGGGCAACCACCCCGTTATCGATCTGGAATCCCGTCGAGTGATGATTACCAGTCAGAATCATGGTTTCGCCGTCAGCGAGGTGGGCATGCCTGAGTCCATAGTTCCAACCCATAGGTCGTTATTTGATGGAACTCTGCAGGGTATAAGAATTGAAGGCAAACCCGCGTTCAGTTTTCAGGGACACCCAGAGGCGAGTCCAGGGCCTCATGATGTTCTCCCTTTATTTGATCAGTTTATTAATTTGATGTCGCAGCCCTCTGCGAATACACCAGGAAATGCAAACTAATGCCAAAAAGATCCGACATTGAATCCATTCTGATAATTGGTGCAGGCCCGATTGTAATTGGTCAGGCCTGTGAGTTTGACTACTCTGGCGCCCAAGCTTGTAAGGCCCTCAAAGAAGAGGGATACCGAGTAATACTGGTGAACTCAAACCCTGCCACCATCATGACAGACCCAGTCATGGCCGACGCCACCTATATAGAGCCGGTTGAATGGAAGATGGTGGAGCGCATTATTGAGAAAGAGCGACCCGATGCGGTACTACCCACCATGGGTGGGCAAACAGCTTTGAATTGCGCATTGGACCTGGCTCGAAATGGGGTTTTGGAAAAGTACGGTGTTGAGCTGATCGGCGCCAAAGAGAAAGCCATCGAAAAAGCCGAGGATCGCCAGCTTTTCGATGACGCAATGCAAAAAATTGGCTTGGAAACTCCTAAGTCTCGAATTGTTCATTCCATGGATGAGGCTCAGGGAGTTCCAGAAGAGCTTGGGTACCCCTTGGTTATCCGACCTTCATTCACCATGGGTGGTACCGGCGGCGGTATTGCCTACAACAAAGAAGAATTTGAAGAAATCTGTCTGCGCGGATTGGATTTGTCTCCTACTTCTGAACTCTTGATTGACGAATCTCTGTTGGGTTGGAAAGAGTATGAGATGGAAGTTGTTCGAGATAGAGCAGACAACTGCATCATTATCTGTGCAATCGAAAACTTTGACCCAATGGGAGTGCACACAGGCGACTCTATTACTGTGGCGCCTGCCCAGACTCTTACGGACAAGGAATATCAGATTATGCGTGACGCCTCTATTGCGGTGTTACGAGAGATTGGTGTTGATACCGGTGGTTCAAACGTGCAGTTCTCTGTGCACCCTGATACTGGTCGGTTGATAGTTATTGAAATGAATCCTCGGGTGTCTAGATCATCCGCTCTGGCCTCAAAAGCAACGGGGTTTCCCATTGCCAAGGTCGCGGCAAAGTTGGCGGTAGGTTATACCCTGGATGAACTTCAAAATGAGATTACAGGTGGAGCGACGCCGGCATCTTTTGAGCCCTCCATTGATTATGTGGTTACCAAAATTCCGCGCTTTGCCTTTGAGAAATTCAATACGGCAGACGCTAAGCTGACGACGCAGATGAAGTCTGTCGGTGAGGTCATGGCTATTGGTCGCACCTTCCAAGAATCGATGCAAAAAGCACTTCGCGGACTGGAAGTGGGAGCCTCTGGTTTTGACCCTATTCTTGATTCAGATGATCCAGATCTCGTCGCGAAGCTGAGCGAAGCTCTATCTGAACCTGGTGCTGAACGAATCTGGTACCTCGGTGACGCCTTTAGGTCCGGCATGCCTCTCAGTGAAATACATCGATTGAGCGCCATCGACCCCTGGTTTCTGGTTCAGGTAGAAGAGTTAATCGCTATCGAGCAATGGCTCGCGGGTCAAAAACTATCAGATATTTCAGAAACCGGAATGCGACGGCTGAAACGCAAAGGGTTTTCCGACATTCGATTAGCCGCGGTTCTCGGTGTCGCTGAATCGGAAGTACGTCAACATAGAAAGGGTCTGAATATTCGCCCTGTATACAAGAGAGTTGATACTTGCGCCGCTGAATTTTCCACCTCCACCGCATATATGTATTCGACCTATGAAGATGAGTGTGAAGCCAACCCAAGTGACAAGGATAAGATTCTGGTGCTAGGCGGAGGCCCCAACCGAATTGGTCAGGGTATCGAGTTTGATTACTGTTGTGTGCACGCAGCTTTTGCGATGCGTGAGGATGGTTACGAAACCATTATGGTCAACTGTAACCCCGAGACGGTTTCGACAGACTACGACACCTCAGATCGACTCTATTTTGAGCCGGTGACTCTTGAGGATGTGTTGGAAATTGTTGAGCTTGAAAAACCTAAGGGCGTAATTGTGCAGTTTGGCGGACAAACTCCGCTGAAATTGGCTCGAGCCTTGGAAGCAGAGGGTGTGCCCATTATCGGTACGACGCCGGACGCAATAGACCGTGCCGAAGATCGTGAGCGGTTCCAACAGATGCTGAAACATCTGGATCTGCGCCAGCCGGCAAATGCAACGGTTCGTTCCGTTGAAGAGGCAGTTGGCAAAGCCGAAGAAATTGGCTATCCCTTGGTAGTTCGTCCGTCATACGTGCTCGGCGGGAGGGCGATGGAAATCGTCTACTCGGAAGCTGAGTTGCGCAATTATATGCGTGAAGCGGTGCGCGTTAGCGAAGATTCTCCCGTACTGCTGGACATGTTTCTCGGCGCAGCGGTTGAGGTTGACGTGGATGCAGTCTCGGACGGTGAGCAGGTCGTAATCGGAGGGATCATGCAGCACATCGAGCAGGCGGGTGTTCACTCCGGTGATTCTGCGTGTTCACTGCCACCCTACAGTCTTCCCATGGATGTTCAGGAAACCATGAAGGATTGGGTTCGAAAAATGGCGATTGAGCTCGGAGTAGTCGGTCTGATGAATGTTCAGCTCGCTTACCAAGATGGTGAGATCTACATTATCGAGGTTAACCCTCGCGCATCTCGAACGGTTCCCTTCGTTTCCAAGTGCGTGGGTGTGTCACTAGCCAAGATTGCAGCCCGTTGTATGGCTGGAACAAGTCTGGCAGACCAAGGCTTTGAGCGAGAGATTGTTCCGGAGTGCTTCCACGTAAAAGAGGCGGTATTCCCCTTTAATAAGTTCCCTGGCGTTGATCCTATATTGGGACCTGAAATGAAATCCACTGGAGAGGTCATGGGCGTGGGCTCCAATTTTGCTGAAGCGTACAGAAAAGCTCAGTTGGGTGGGAACTCTCCCATTCCGGAATCAGGAAGTGTCTTTCTGAGTGTGCGAGAAGTGGACAAGCAACCATTGATACCAGTCGCAAGACAACTGGCGGAGTTGGGGTTCAAGATTGTCGCTACCTCGGGGACTGCTACCGTACTCAGCGAAGCTGGAATTGAGGTGACTCGGGTAAATAAGGTAACTGAAGGTCGACCTCATATTGTCGATATGATTAAAAACGGTGATATTCAGTCTATTATTAATACCACGGAGGGGCGCCAGGCTATTGCAGATTCTTCGACCATTCGTTCGAGCGCTGAAGCCTCGGCAGTGTATTACACTACGACCTTGGCGGGCGGAGAGGCCATGGTCATGTCTTTAAGTAATAAGGCAGAGAACATGGTTTATCGCCTGCAGGATCTACACGAAAATTTGTTAAAGCTATGAATAGATTATGAACCGAGTTCCCATGACAAAGCAGGGTGAAGAATCACTGCGCGCAGAGTTAGACAATCTCAAGAAGGTTGAGCGTCCTCGTATCGTGAAAGCTATTGCTGAGGCGAGAGAACACGGTGACCTAAAAGAAAATGCTGAATACCACGCTGCCCGAGAGCAGCAGAGCTTTGCCGAAGGCCGAATCCAGGAAATTGAAGGCAAGCTTGCCAACGCTCAAGTGATTGATATTACCGCAGTGCCCGCTTCTGAAAAGGTGATTTTTGGTGCGACGGTTTCTTTGATAAATCTCGAGAACGATGAAGAGTCCAAGTATCAAATTGTTGGCGACGATGAAGCCGACGTAAAATCAGGAAAAATTTCAGTAAACTCCCCAATAGCCAGAGGCTTGATTGGGAAATCTGTCGGTGACGAAGTACTTATTAAAACTCCGGCAGGTGACAACGAATTTGAGATTGATCAGGTCGAATATATTTAGCTCGGTTTATTAATCCGCTAGATTTCGAATTAGATTAGATGTCTTTGGGTTTGGCCGCGTGTTTTTCCTATATATCAGAGCCATTTTCCCAACACTCTGAATAAGTTCTGCTTTGCATTTGTCACAGATTTCCTCAGTTTGTTGCCTGCGCATATCCCGATCAGTACTTGCTAGCTTAACTTTAATAAGCTCGTGATCACTGAGACTGCGATCGGTTTCGGCTAACAAAGTCTCCGAAATCCCCTTTTGTCCGACCATTACCACGGGTTTTAGGCCATGGCCGATGGCGCGCAATTGTTTTTTATCCATATATACTCGCAATTAGTGCAAAGAGAGCGGTTAACAACCCTTAACCAAGTTGTTCAACTCTGACGGCTCAATTATGATTGGCATATAACTGCATAACAACAAGATAGAAGTAAACAAACCAGCTTAAGCTGGATGGGTGGAGGAAAATGATGTCCCAGTATCTGTGTTCTCGTTTTACTTGGGGGAGAGCAGCTGTATTAGGAGCTCTCTGTTTTTCTACTAGTGCCATGGCGCAGCCATTGGCGTTGGAAGAAATAATTGTCACCGCGCAAAAGCGCACTCAAAGTCTTCAAGACGTGCCGGTATCCGTCAACGCGATCACTGGAACCAAACTCTCTGAAGCTGGGCTCAATAAAATTGAAGACCTTCAAGCTTACGTTCCCAACTTAACCATGTCCGAGACGGGTATCGGTACCAATATATACATGCGTGGAATTGGCTCTGGTATTAACCAAGGTTTTGAACAATCCGTTGGTTTGTACGTTGACGGTGTTTATTACGGGCGATCGCAATTGTCCAGAGCGCCCTTCCTTGATCTTGAGAGAGTAGAGGTGTTGCGCGGACCGCAGAATATTTTGTACGGCAAAAATAGTGTTGCCGGAGCGATGAGTCTAATTACCGCAAATCCTACTCAGGATTTTGCAGGCAGCGTTTCAGTGCTATTTGAGCCTGAATACGGTGAGCAGCTGGCAGAAGTTATTCTGTCTGGCCCTATCGCGGAAAACCTGACCGGGCGATTAGCGCACCGCTCTAGAACTTTAGATGGCTATGTTGAAAACCTGGATGCCTCTTCTGAACCAGAGAGAGAAGAAAGTTCAACTCGTCTAACGCTGCAATGGGACGCCAGTGATAATTTAGAAGCAACTTTAAAATATGCTCATAGCACTTTTGATGTGACTGGTCGTCAAATCGAAATTGCTGGGGATCAAGCGTCGCTTAACCCGGGGCTTGGCGGAGCGAACTGGAGTCAGTTTCTCCTATCCTTAAATGCAGGAGCACCCCTTACAGGTGCTGATCTGACCTCAACCTCAGTTCTCAATACTGGGCTGGACTTTAATCGATCCAGTAATGGCGATTACAGCAATAATGAGGCAGACAACTTTTCTTTAAATTTCGACTATCAATGGGGCGACTACACTCTGACCTCGACAACGGGTGCGCTCAGCTATGAGTACGGCGAACTCTGTGATTGTGATTTCACCAGCGCGGATGTGTTCTTTGTTCAGTCAAATGAGGAGTTCGAGCAATTTAGTCAGGAGTTTCGTATTACCTCCCCCGGCGGAGAAATGATCGATTGGATTGCTGGCGTGTATCTCCATGAGAGTGAATTGGATTTTGACGACCGATTCTTTACGACAAGTGGCAGTGCCATTGGCAATACCTTAGATACATTGCTTCCATTGGCCTTTAGTACTGATGGCGGTGTCACCACAGCCTATCCTACGGGTGCCGCTCAACAGTTATTAGATATTGCTGTGCCAAGAACCTTTACTCAGGATACCTCCCTATCTTCAGCTTTTATTCAGGCAACCTGGAATGCAACCGAGACTACCAGGCTGACCTTGGGGGGCAGATATTCCACCGAGGAGAAGGATGGCACACGGACTTTGACAGTGGTTGATGGCAATGGCAGTGAAATTCCATACAACGATCTGCTCGTTCCCGGTACTGATATGGGGATTGATTATTTGCTCGGCAGAATCCTGCAAGTGGCGCGCCATGACCTGTCCGGTACTAGGGAGGAATCCAAGTTTGCCCCTTCAATTACCATTCAGCATGATTTGAACGATGACATGATGACCTATGTGAATTGGTCCAGAGGGTTTAAATCGGGTGGATACGACACTCGATCTAATGTCCCACCCATTGAGACTGTTGTCACTAATCCATTTTCTTCGGCATTGAGTTTCAGCATTCCTGCTGGTTCTTTCGAATACGAGCCTGAAGAAAATACCACTGTCGAGCTGGGTCTCAAAAGTCGATTGTTAGAGGGTGCCCTAGAGCTAAATCTAGCGGCATTTAATACTGAGTTTGAAGACCTTCAGGTCAGTATCTACGACGGTGTGCTCGGGTTTAATGTCGGAAATGCGGCAAAGGCTACATCACAGGGTGTCGAGATTGACGGTCGCTATGCGGTAACTAATGAATTCACCTTAAGTGGGTCCGTCGCTTGGTTAGACTTTGAATTCGAAGACTACCTAAATGGGCAATGTACGCAGTTGGAGAGAATTGTGACAAGCGTTGCAACCTGTGACTACGAAGGTAAAACCAATCAGTATGTAGCTGACCTCTCTGGAGCCTTATCAGCTGATTTAGCGGTTCCGATGGAAAACGGATGGGAGTTCAGAACGACTCTCGATCTGGTGTTTAGTACCGACTACAACCCTTCGCAAAATCTGGATCCGAATATCCAGCAAGACGGCTTTACCAAGATCAATATGAGGGTTGCTATCGAAGACGCTTCCGCTGGTTGGGAAGTCGCTTTGATTGCTAAGAACCTAAGTGATGAGACTATTGTTACTTATGCTAACGACACACCCTTAGCGGCAAACCTTACACAGAGCATTGGTTATTATTCCTTTGTTGAATCCCCGCGCACTGTTGCGCTTCAAGGCACATACCGTTTCTAGTTTGGGCGAGAGGAGAACAACAATGAAAAAGATCAATTCAATAAAGACAACAGTTTGGTATTCATTCATCCCCGCCACTGCAATTCTGCTAGCGTCCTGTGGGGGTGGGAATTCTTCTAGCTTGGTGATCAATAGCGTGGTCCCAGGAGCTGATGATCCTGACGCATCTCGGATTAACTTCGACGCTGGGGCAGGGGACATTCCCCTTCCTAGTGATCTGCTTTTCTCTGGTACGTCGGACGGTACTCTGGAACTACCGGACGAAGTCGCTGGGAGATCAGCTGGATCCATAGATTATGGAAACCCAGGTGTGGCCCTAGGCGGAAACGACGGCTGGTCAACCATAGTGCCTATACAGATCGGTTTAACCATGGCAGAAAATGCAACGATTGATGCTACCACTGTCGGTGCTTCAACTGTCGTCATGATAGAAACAGTGACCCCTCCATTAGATGGAACTGGGGCCGGCTGTATCCCTGTGGAGCCCTTTGTGAGCCTTTCTCCGGGACAACCCTGTGGCGTGGTTGCTCCATTGACCTACGGTGTGGATTTTGTAGCGGTCGCGGGTGAAGACAGCATTACTGTTGCACCTCTGCAACCCTTAAAGCCAAAAACCACTTATGTGCTGGGTATTCTCGACGGAGTTCTCGACTCTCGAGGTGAATCGATTCTTGGATCAACTCAATATGAGCAAGTGACGCGCGGTGACATCGATATTGATTTTGCGTCGCTCGACTCGCTTCAAGATGCCGTGAACCTCTATGAAGTTATGATTGATTTCGGTACCGGTGGCAATGGGTCGGCGCCTGCGGACGCTCTGTATTCATCCGCTTGGACTACAACCTCTGTTGGAGATGCGGTCGCCACGGCAACAACTTTGCTTGCTGCAGCGCCGCCGACCATAACCGGTGTCTCTAGTGCTGGGGTAAATGTTGAGGAACTCTTTGTTGCCTTAGGGTTTCTAGATGCTGCAGCACTGGGCACAACAGCTTCCCAGTTTGCCGACCTTTATTCTGGAGCTCTGACGCTTCCATACTATTCAGGGCATCCAGACGATGGTTCTGATCCCATTACCGATAATTGGAGGGCAATGTGTGACAACCCATTGGTAATTGCCGGTGCGGCTGCTCTTGGGGCACTGCCGGCAGCCAATGAACCCAACAACACTATCTGCCAAACAATCAATCCTGCATTGGGTGATTATGGTCTGGATACGGAAAGACACCTCACCAAGTACAACCCGATTCCTCTAACTCGCACCACGGTAGATCTAGAGGTGCAAATTACTGTGCCAAACGCAGTAGCGGGTCCTTGGCCAGTTGTGATGATGCAGCACGGGATTACCGCTGACAAAGAGGGGTTGTTGGCTATTTCGGGAGCATTAGCTGCGGCGGGATTTGCGACCTTTGCTATCGATCATCCTCTGCACGGTAGCCGCGGCCTTGTCAGCGAAGCTCTCGGTGGAGCGGAAGCGAATGCAGGCACAGATGCAACGGACTATATGAATTTGTCCTATTTGTTGGTGACTCGAGACAATGAGCAGCAGAGTATTGCGGATATGTTGGGTCTTCGCATGGCAATTGGAACTGGTATTGCGGGAGACTTAACTTCAGCGGATTTTGACACCTCCAACGTTCACTTCTTGGGAATGTCCCTTGGCGGGATCAGTGGTACAGGTTTTACAACTCTCGCGAATTCGCTAGGGCTTGGTCTGGACATACAAAGTTCAGCCCTTTCGGTACCAGGGGGTGGATTAGCCGCTCTGCTGATTGAATCTCCGTCATTTTCTTCTCTGATTCAGGGGTCGATTCTTGCTGGGGCTGGGTTGGATTTGTCTTCTGACTTCATTGCCTTTATAGGCGCTAATACTCCCTGCGCTGGAGATATCGCCTGTAACTTTAACGATTTTGCCGCAACTTTGGATGCTACTTCTCTGGGAATTATCTCCGGTGCTGTGGGTGCCTTTGGATTTGCAGCTCAAACTATTACTGACGCGGCAGATCCCATTAACTTCGCTGCAAGTTTGGCAGCGCTTGGCACACCAATCTATATGAACGAGGTTGTTGGTGATGGAATCAATAATCTACCAGACCAAACCATTCCAAATCAGACGGTCATCCCAGGCTTTACTTTCGGCGGTACGGAGCCTCTCGCGGCATTCTTGGGTCTTAGCGGTGTGGATGTTGATAACGCACCACAGGCTAGTGGTATCGTTCGCTTCACAGATGGTTCACACGGCTCTTTGCTGTCCCCGGCAGCTAGTTTGGGTGTAACTACTGAAATGCAAACTCAGGTTGCAACATTTTTTGCGGCTGGAGTTATCAGCATTACCGATGCGACTGATGTTCTCGATTTACCCTAGTTACCCCTAGAGAAGTCGCGTAAAAAACCGAATCAAAGGATTCGGTTTTTTATTTTCAGGTGCGGGATAATCAACCGATCCCTATAATCTGACAATCACCTTCAAACGCTTCCTCCAATGTCTAGATCAAAGTCCAGTGGCCGCTGGCTGCAAGAGCATTTTTCTGACCCCTATGTAAAAAAGTCTGTGGAAGAGGGCTATCGCTCGCGCGCCAGTTACAAGCTATTAGAAATTGACGAAAAATATAGGTTACTAAAGCCCGCATCCAGAGTTCTTGATCTAGGGGCAGCACCAGGTGGTTGGACACAAGTTGCGGCACAGAAGGTGGGTTCCAAAGGCTTTATTCTGGCAACGGACATACTGGAGATGGACGGCTTGGCCGAAGTTACCTTTATTCAAGGAGACTTCTCTGAAGAAGAAGTATTTGACAAACTTCTGGACGAAATTTCAGATCAGCCGCTAGACCTTGTAATGTCTGATATGGCCCCCAACTTAAGTGGAATGAGGGACATAGATCAGCCGCGGTCTATGTACCTAATAGAGTTGGCCCTGGACATCGCGATGAAAACTTTGAAACCTGGAGGAAACTTCCTTACCAAAGTATTTCATGGTGAAGGCTTTGACGAATTGGTGAAGCAAAGTCGCGGTGTGTTTGATAAGGTCAATACAGTAAAACCAGACGCTTCTCGTTCCCGTTCGCGAGAGACCTATTTATTAGGAAGAGGCTTTCGTGGCTAGTAACAGGAAACAACGGGTCCTGTGGATTAATAAACAATGAATAACGATATGGCAAAAAATCTGATCCTCTGGCTGGTAATCGCGGCCGTACTTATGGCTGTTTTCCAGAATCTTAGCGAGGCGCCGGGTCGCACTGAACTGACCTACACCGAGCTGGTGGAGCAGGTGCAGGCCGGTAATGTTTCCTCGGTGGTTTTTGAGAGCGGAATTATCTACGGAGAAACAGATAGCGGGAGTCAGTTCCAGACGGTTCGCCCCGACGTTCCAGACGATGGTTTGATGGATGATTTGTTAAACCATGGCGTTGAAGTACAGGGTCGGCAGCCTGAACAACCCGGGCTACTAATGCAGCTTCTTATTGCGTCCTTCCCCATTCTGCTGATTATCGCCGTCTTTATGTTTTTTATGCGTCAGATGCAAGGCGGTGGTGGCGGTGGCGGTGGACCGATGGCCTTTGGTAAAAGCAAGGCGAGACTTCTCAACGAAAACCAAATTAAGACTACCTTTGCGGATGTCGCCGGCGTCGACGAAGCCAAAGAAGACGTCGAAGAACTGGTGAACTATCTAAAGGATCCCGCTCGCTTTCAGCGACTTGGCGGCAAAATTCCTCGAGGAGTTTTGATGGTGGGTCCTCCGGGCACCGGTAAAACCTTGCTTGCGAAAGCCATTGCGGGTGAAGCCAAGGTGCCTTTCTTTGCAATCTCCGGATCAGACTTTGTTGAGATGTTTGTTGGCGTTGGTGCTAGTCGTGTGCGTGATATGTTCGCGGAAGCCAAAAAAAATGCGCCCTGTATTGTTTTTATTGACGAGATCGACGCCGTAGGTCGCCATCGTGGCGGTGGATACGGTGGTGGCAATGACGAGCGTGAACAGACTCTTAATCAGATGCTTGTCGAAATGGATGGTTTTGAAGGCAATGAAGGTGTGATCGTTATTGCAGCAACAAACCGACCTGATGTGCTTGATAGGGCCTTGTTGCGCCCCGGACGATTTGACCGTCAGGTCTATGTTGGTCTTCCGGATATAAGGGGCCGAGAACAGATACTGGAAGTACACCTGCGCAAAATTCCCTGCGATGAGTCAGTTGAATCTAGCGTTGTTGCGCGCGGTACCCCAGGTTTTTCTGGTGCCGATCTGGCTAATCTGGCTAATGAAGCGGCTTTAAACGCTGCGCGAGCCAATAGGCGTACCGTTGCAATGGAAGACTTTGAGAGAGCTCGGGACAAACTCATGATGGGCGCAGAGCGTCGTAGCATGGTGATGTCAGAAGAAGAAAAGGCCAACACCGCCTACCACGAAGCCGGCCACGCTATTGTTGGATGGTCAATGCCTGAGCATGACCCAATTCATAAGGTCAGCATTATTCCCCGAGGCAGAGCTTTAGGAGTAACTCAATTTTTGCCAGAGGAAGATAAATATAGCCTTACTCGAAGAGGCATTATTAGCCAGCTTTGCTCTCTTTTCGGTGGGCGAATCGCAGAAGAGCTTATTAACGGTGAAGAGGGTGTTACCACTGGCGCGCAAAACGATATTGAACGTGCGACTCAATTAGCTCGTAATATGGTCACGAAATGGGGTCTGTCGGAAAAGATGGGGCCGCTTCACTATGGTGATGAAGACTCTCAAAATGGAATGCCTGGAGCAAAGAACTATTCGGCAAAATCTTCCAATGAGATTGACGAGGAAGTGCGTAGTATCGTTGATGCGAGCTACCTTGAGGCTAAGAAAATTCTGGAAGAAAATATCGACATTCTGCACGCTATGAAAGATGCGCTGATGGAATATGAAACCATCGATAGTGATCAGGTTGATGATTTGATGAACCGCCGTGAGGTCCGACCACCGAGAGATTGGGGGAATAGTTCTGGGCCGATGTCGGAAGACGACTTACCAGAGGCGGAGTCAAGAGACGACTCTTCCCCCATTGGCGGCCCAGCGGAAGAAAACTAATTTTTGCGAGCTAGGCTGAATGCCCCGCAGCAGTACGGGGCATTTTTTGTTTCCATTTCAGACTCTCTATTGTTCCGGCGCCTATGAGCTTATTTGACCAAAAAGAAAGCCATCGTCCTATGGTGATGGGTATTCTCAATATCACTCCAGATTCTTTTTCGGATGGGGGAGAGTTTTACAGGCAAAGCTCGTCCCAGCTCGACTCAGTTCTAAATAAAGCTGAACAGATGCTTAAGTCTGGGGCGGATATATTGGATGTTGGTGGTGAATCGACTCGCCCGGGTGCGGTTAGACCATCGGTTCAAGAGGAGCTGGATCGAGTAGTACCTGCTGTCGAAGCGCTTTCTCAGAATTTTCAGTGCTCTATTTCGGTTGATACGAGTCGTGCGGAAGTGATGCGTCAGGTTTTGGATTCGGGCGCTGCAATGATAAATGATGTGCGTGCACTTACAGAGCCCGGAACCCTAGAGTTAGTCGCCGAGAGAGATGCAGCTGTTTGCTTAATGCATATGCAAGGAAAGCCACTCACTATGCAAGAGAATCCGGCCTATAGAGATGTAGTTTTCGAGGTCGGTACTTTTCTTAGTGCACGCTTAGAAGCATGTATTAGTGCTGGAGTTTCCCGAGAAAACATATGCCTTGACCCTGGTTTTGGATTTGGAAAAAGCTTCGAGCACAATATGGAGCTTCTGGCGGGCCTGCCGCAGCTATCTGAGCTCGGTTTACCGATTCTAGTCGGTGTTTCCCGAAAAGGAATGATCGGCGAGATTACAAAAAAACCTATAGAATCGCGCTTGGCTGGGAGCCTTGCTATGGCTCAAGAGGCTCTGTATTTAGGTGCGAACATTCTTAGAGTCCATGATGTTACCGAGACCTGCGATATGATTCGCATATGGACAGCAGTAAAAAATAAAACGGCAGAATATAAATCAGAATGACAAAAAAATACTTTGGAACTGATGGCATCAGAGGCGAGGTGGGGCAGCATCCAATAACCGCTGATTTTATGATGCATTTGGGCTGGGCAGCTGGCCAGGTTTTGTTGCAATCCAGCGATACCAAACGCGTGCTGATCGGCAAAGATACCCGCGTCTCGGGTTATATGTTTGAGTCAGCACTCCAGGCTGGCCTCATCGCCGCTGGTGCGGAGGTGGGGCTCATGGGCCCGATGCCGACTCCCGCCGTTGCCTATCTCACTCGGACCTTCAATGCCGCGGCGGGTATTGTGATCAGTGCATCTCATAACGCCTATCAGGATAACGGAATCAAATTTTTCTGCGGTGATGGTTATAAATTACTAGATGAAATTGAGCTGGAGATTGAGAAGCACATAGATCAGCCATTGGAGACCTTCAGCTCAGACAAGCTTGGCAAAGCGTTTCGAATTGCCGATGCAGCTGGTAGATATATTGAGTATTGCAAGAGTACCGTGCCACGAGGGCTGAATCTGGCGGGGATGCGTGTCATTGTTGATTGTGCCAATGGCGCTACCTACCACATTGCTCCAAAGGTTTTTCGAGAGCTGGGTGCCGATGTGATCGAACTCGGTACTGAGCCTGACGGCTTCAATATCAATAAAGATCGCGGTTCTACCTCTCCACAAAGGCTGCAGGAAACGGTATTTGAAGAAGGCGCGGATCTTGGTATCGCTTTTGATGGCGATGGAGATCGCTTAATCATGGTGGATAGGCATGGGCAACTAGTCGACGGAGACCAACTGCTTTATTTGATTGCCAAATTCCGCAAGGAGACGGATGGCTGCGAGGGGGTTGTCGGCACACTTATGACTAATCTGGCGGTTGAAAAGCAGCTCGATTGTTTAGATATTTCCTTCGAGCGCGCTAATGTTGGCGATCGCTATGTGATGGAAAGAATGCGCGAGAAAGGATATTTTCTAGGCGGAGAATCTTCCGGGCATATCATATGCTCTGATCGAACGACCACAGGTGATGGAGTCGTCTCTGCGCTTCAAGTCTTGGCAGCTTGTCAGTACTTCGGACTTCCACTTGATGAAGCGATCGCTGAAGTAGTTATGTACCCCCAAGTGTTGCTCAACGTGCAGACGCAAAATAAAGTGAATTTACAGTCTCATGCCGAGGTAGAAAAAGCGGTTTTGTCGGCTCAGGATCGACTGTCAGATCGAGGCCGTATCTTACTCCGACCCTCTGGTACCGAGCCGCTAATTCGGGTGATGGTTGAAGGGGAGGATTCCGAATTGGTTAAAGATCTAGCGAAGGAAGTAGCGCAAGTTGTAGAGCAGGTAGCCGCCGCATAGATAAGGCCCTTATTTTGCTTGAGGCGGCAGTCCATCTCCGTTAACATTCACGCCCATTTTTTGAGGTGCTGAGCTTGGTTTCTTCTGTTTTTGTTGTCGGCAACTGGAAGATGAATGGTTCCATCTCCAGAGCGGAAGAATTTTGCCAAGGGTTGAGACGGTTCGAGCTCGATTTGGCAGAGCAAGTGGAGATAGCACTCTGTGTTCCAGACACTCTTTTGGCGGCTTTTTCCGCTTCAGAAGATGTGCGAGTAGGAGCCCAGAATATATCCGAATATGACTCCGGTGCTTACACAGGTGAGATTTCGGCGGATCTGCTAATGGAGCAGGGTTGCGATCTTGTTATTGTCGGGCATTCGGAACGTCGGCAGCTATTTGCAGAGTCCTCTGAGCAGGTGGCAAATAAAGCTGCTCAGGCCCTGCGACATGGACTTACACCCATTGTCTGTGTTGGTGAAACAGAGCAGCAAAGAGAACAGGGCAGGACATTTGAGGTTGTAGGCGAGCAAATTCAAGCCGTACAACGAGAGTTAAAGGCTGGTGATATAGAGAAAATTTGGCTGGCCTACGAGCCAGTCTGGGCGATCGGCACAGGTAAGACGGCACAGCCAGAGCAGGCTCAGGAAGTGCACTCTTGGATACGAGCTCAGCTTGGTAAAGCGGGAGTAAAAATCCCTCTCCTATACGGAGGCAGTGTTAAGGCTGCAAATGCTGATCAATTGTTTCAGCAGAAAGATATAAATGGAGGGCTGATAGGTGGAGCCTCTCTTGATTTAAACGAGTTTCAGAGCATCTGCAAAATTGCGTCTGCTCTCACAAAACCAAAAGGTTAATACAGAATGGCAACGATTTTAGTTTATGTGCATTTTCTAATCGCAGCAGCGATGATTGTGCTGATCCTTCTCCAGCAGGGTAAAGGCGCGGAAATGGGTGCCTCATTTGGCGGCGGCGGTTCAAATACGATGTTTGGCGCAGCTGGCGGTATGTCTTTTTTCACCAAAGCGACTGCAGTCCTCGCAACCTTATTCTTTATCACCAGTTTTGCGTTGGCGCTCAACGCGCGCAATTTGGCAGCCGTTGGTTTTGAAGATGATCTGGATTTCTTTAGCCCAGTTGAAACAAACGAGGCCGCGCCGCTAGAGGAAGTTCCTTCTCTGGATAGCTTTGAGTTCTCCGATGTGCCGGCAACTCCCTCCGAAGAAGCGCCTGAAAATACAGACTTTTAGATTTAGAACTGCAATGAATAATGCCCAAGTGGTGGAATTGGTAGACACGCTATCTTGAGGGGGTAGTGACGTAAGTCGTGCCGGTTCAAGTCCGGCCTTGGGCACCAAGTATTGAAAGAACCTACCACTGTGTAGGTTTTTTTGTACCCGCAGAATCTGTTGAACCCTTATCGCATAAGCTTTTCACGGCTGATTCAGTTATAGCGTTGAAAATGACAATACACACAAACATCCAAATTTTTCTTAAAAAAAATAAATGAGCTGAAATAGCGCTAAATAGTGAAATTCTAGGGTATATATCCTTTTATATCATATAGATAGAAGGATTTCTTGTCTGGTTGGACGAGATGTTCGCACTTTTGGTGCAATAAAACATCGCACCAAAAGTGCACATTCCCAATCATTAGTGTTAATGTCCCCTTTTGTGGCGCAAAGCCGCATAAAAAAGGTGGTCTGCACCCGCATTTTATAACTTGTGGGGCAAGACTAGAGGAGAAAACTTGGGGATAAAATATGAAAGATATCACCTTCGGTCATTCCGGCCGTTTTCGTAATACAAAACTATCCGGCATAGCTGCGGTAGCGATTGGCGTGACCGTTGCTATTCCATCTACGCAGGTGTTAGCACAGGGTGCGAGAGCACTTGAAGAAATTCTGGTTACCTCACGACGCTACGAGGAAAGCATTACTGATGCTCCACTAGCGGTTGCTGTATTTAGTGATCAAAATTTGAAAGACAATCGTGTTGATAGCATTCAGGACATTCTGGAACTCACTCCAGGTGCTGACTGGGGTCAATTCGCCAAGGCACAGCCTGGTCTAGCTCTTCGCGGGATCTCAGGTGGTGCATTTGGTAATGCCAGTTTGGAACATGACGTATCCGTTGTTAATGACGGTGTGCCATTGACTAAAGCCTTTATGATGACCATACCAACATACGATCTAGCGCGTGTGGAAGTGCTGCGTGGTCCTCAAGGCACAACCTTTGGTCGTAACGCAACACTCGGACTAATGAGTTTTGTTTCTGCGCGTCCTAGCCAAGATTTTGGTGGTGATATTTCACTCTCTACTGGTGAGCGTGGCTACACGACCTTTGGCGGCCATATTACTGGTGCTATTAGTGATGATCTTTCTGCTCGACTTGCTGTCGACTATCGAGATGTTCCTGGTGCAATGGACAGTGCGGCAACAGGTGATCCGCTGGAAGATGCTGAAAGTACAGCTGTGAAAGCCTCTATTCTCTGGGAGCCGAGCGATACTTTTAGTGCTTGGGTCAAATATGAAGCGATTCAGGATCAAGAGTTTCCAACAGTTCGCCGTGGCCGTGACGCTGGTGGTGCAGCTTGGTTGAATCCAGCCTACGGCAGCTATGTCAGCCCTGAAAATGTATGGGAAGCAGACATTAGTCCTGGGCCGGAAGGTGCTCCTTGGGAAGTAACCCGTGATATGCGATTTCTGACAGCAGAATTGAGCTGGGCTTTAGACAACGATATATCTGTCACTTCGATCACTGGTACTCAGGTGGGTAGTCACTACTCAAACTCAGATGCCTTTGGTACGCCTTTTGATATTCGTGACCAGATTGTTTACAACGACGCCAACGTTTTTTCTCAGGAAGTGCGAATTGACAATCAGGCGAGTGGTAACCAACTGCGTTGGTTGATTGGTGCATCGATCCTGAAGGACGAAGAGCATCGTGTTGAGATCAATGAGTCCGAGCCAAACCGCAATAACTGTAATGCCACTGATCCAGACAACTGCTTTAGAAACTCAACGCTGTACACCGATGCAGTAAACGAAACTGACGCCTTTGGTATCTTTGGTGAAATCACCTATGACATAAGCGACCAGCTAACTCTATCTGTTGGTGGCCGCTATTCCAGTGATGAGCGTACTCTGGACTTCGCTACTTGGGGTTACGGTTCTGGTAACGGTCTGAGCGGCATTGGGCTCGGTTCCAATGATTCTCGTGACTGTGAGTACCTAAAATCTCTAAATACCTACGCAGGACAGTGTGGTACAGAACAGGCTCCAGTTGGTTTTGAAGACACAGTGAGTGAATCCTGGAGCAACTTTAAGCCTAAAGTGAGCTTGAGCTACGCGGTGAACGAGAACAATAACGTTTATGTTCTTTACTCTGAAGGTTTTAAAGCAGGTGGCTTCCAGCAGGATGCTCGTACCAACGATAACCTCAATCTGGTTTTGGACGAAGTAGAAGCTAAAAACTATGAATTTGGTTGGAAAGGTTCTTACGACACTTTGGTATTTGCTATAACTGCATTTAAGCAAGAGCAACTTAACGTTCACACAGGTAATCTCGTTGCTATCGGTTCCTCACAGCTCAACCTTCTAGTTAATGCAGCTGGTGTAGAAAACACCGGTCTGGAAATTGAGGGTACATGGGCTGCGACAGATAACCTCACGCTAGGCGGCAGTATCGCCAGCTACTCTCCTGAGTTTGCTGAGGGATCTGTACTTTCCGGTCGCTACAACGCTGCAACTGGTGAGTTTGAAGGTGGTTTTGATGTAGCCGGCGAGGTTCCATCAGGCGCAATCGAAGAAGCTTCTTACCTATTTGCTGAATACGAGTGGCAGTTGGGTGATGGCTCCTCTATGCGAATTCGCGGAGACTGGAGACACCGAGGTGAAGTTTGGGGGCAAAATGGAGATGCAGCACGCGCAGCGACAACCCTTAACGACCCAAATACGCTTATTTTCCAACGTCCATCGCTGGATAAATTGGGACTTAGCGTGAACTGGAGAGCGGCAGAAGATAATTGGGGATGGTCTGTATGGGGTAGAAACCTCGACAACGATCCTGACTACATTAACTTCGGCCCTCCCTTTGGCTATTTGCTGCAAGCTACCAGCAATGGTCAGCGCGCAAGAGCTGTTGGTTCTACTGGTCGCAGACAAATTGGTGCGACCATCGACTATTCTTTCTAATTTGATTTAGATAATAGTTAAAAGAAGGGCTCCATAAGGAGCCCTTTTTTATGGGTGAAAAATAAAGCGGCTAGGAGTAAGTTTATAGGTATGGGATTAGCACAACTCTTTGGGGATTAGGCTGGATAGAGAGTTGAGTCTGATTGGAATTATTGCTTGGGTCGTTCTGACCCTGCGGGCTTCGCTACGCTCGTTGTGTTTTTGATTTAAAGGAACGGCTGTCACAATTAATGACTCGCGTTATCCTGACACTTGGTCTGCGACCAGCCTAAAGGCTGCCCAAAATGACTATCCTGCCAATTTGTGAACCGGTTGATTTTACTCCACAACCCTCACGGCCAATAACAAACCCGCCATAAAGACGGGTTTGTTATTGGTAGCGGGGGCTGGTCTTGAGGCAATGACCTTCAGCGGCTGCGCCAATTGAAAGTTGAGCCCGATCGGGCGTATATGGGTAAGGCTGGATTGAATCAGAACGACTGGGGTCGTTCTGACCCTGCGGGCTTCGCTTCGCTCGTTGTTAATTGCTCTCGCAATTAATGAACCGGTTGGTTCTGCATCACAACCCTTACGGCCAATAAAAAACCCGCCATAAAGACGGGTTTGTTATTGGTAGCGGGGGCTGGATTTGAACCAACGACCTTCGGGTTATGAGCCCGACGAGCTACCAGACTGCTCCACCCCGCAATTGTTCTTTCTTCTACTTTCTGAGAGCCCGAATTCTGGTTTGTCGGTCTCTTGTCGAGGGCGCGGATTATAGGAACTGCACCCCCGTGGGTCAAGGAATCTACTGAGATTAAGTGATTGTTTCTGGAAATAAAAAGGGCGCTGATCTAGCGCCCCCTAAAAAGCCAATTTGAAGCGTGATTTAGGCTTTTTGAAACACCAAGCATGCGTTTGTGCCACCAAAGCCAAAGCTGTTGCTCATAATGCGTTCAACGGGCTGTTCAATGGTTTCTCGTAGGATAGGCAGGCCTTCGGCATCTGGGTCAAGGTCTTCGATATGAGCAGATCCGCTTAGGAACCCTCTGTCCATCATAATTAGGCTAAAGACAGCCTCATGGACGCCAGCTGCGCCGAGAGAATGACCAGAAAGTGCTTTCGTTGAGCTGATATAGGGAACCTTGTCTGGGAAGGTAGCTTTAATGGCGCTGAGCTCGGCTGTATCGCCCACAGGAGTGCTGGTGCCGTGGGTATTGATATAGTCGATGTCTCCCTCTACAGTGGCCATAGCCTGCTCCATACAACGTTTTGCTCCTTCACCTGAAGGGGCCACCATGTCGTAGCCGTCTGACGTTGCGCCGTAGCCAACTATTTCGGCATAAATCTTAGCGCCACGTGCTTTAGCATGTTCCCACTCTTCTAATACCAGGCAGCCTGATCCAGAAGAGATAACAAATCCGTCTCTGCTGGAATCATAGGGTCTAGAAGCGGTTTCGGGAGTGTTATTGTATTTCGAGGAGAGCGCGCCCATGGCATCAAAAGAGCCAGTGAGGTTCCAGTGAGACTCTTCACCGCCACCAGCAAAAATTATGTCCTGCTTGCCGCTCTGAATAAGCTCCACGCCGTTTCCAATACAGTGTGAACTGGTCGCACAGGCAGAAGAGATAGAGTAGTTAACGCCCTTAATTTTAAATGGCGTTGCCAGGCAGGCTGATACGGTGCTGCCCATAATTTGAGTAACGCGGTAAGGCCCGGCGCGTTTCACACCCTTGGTGCGAATAATGTCGGCACATTCGACCTGGCTGGCACAGGAGGTGCCACCGGACCCCATGATAATGCCGCTTTTCTCATTAGAGACCTGTTCTTCGCTGAGGCCAGAGTCTTGAATAGCGCGATCCATGGCGATGTAGGCATAGGCTGCCGCGTCGCCCATAAATCTTAGAATCTTGCGATCGATATGCTCAGAAGTGTCTATATCAATCTTGCCGCCGATTTGGCTGCGAAAACCAAGTTCTGCTTGTTCTTCGTTAAAAGCGATACCTGCTTTCAGGTTTCGAAGTGAATCCGCTACGGTATCAAGATCATTTCCCAAGCAGGAGACGATTCCCATGCCTGTGACAGCTACTCTTCTCATAATTTGCCTGTTCTTTTTCTATAAAAAGTCGTTACAAAAAGGTTGGTAAGAATACCAGAATGAAGCTTATTCTTCTGCGCTAAATAAGCCGACTCTCAACCCCTTGGCTGAGTAGATTATGCCTTCCTCTGTTTCTACAGTGCCATCGGCAATTCCCATGACCAGACCGCGAGCGACAACACGGGAGTAATCTATTCGGTAAGTGATTCTCTTTGCGTCTGGCATAACCTGACCAGTGAACTTCACTTCACCTACGCCTAAAGCTCTGCCTCTGCCAGGATGACCTAGCCAACCTAAATAGAATCCAACCATTTGCCACAAGGCGTCCAGTCCCAGACATCCCGGCATGACAGGGTCGCCTGGAAAGTGGCATTTAAAAAACCACTGCTCTGGATTGATGTCCATTTCAGCGACCAGGTGGCCTTTTCCGTAGGATCCGCCGTCCAAGCTCATCTCGGTGATTCTATCCACCATGAGCATTTCGTTAATAGGGAGTTGGGGGCGTCCAGGGCCAAATACGAGGCCCGTTGGATTTTGGCGAATTTCCTCGTCGTTATATGAGGATTGCTTTGCAGGTTTAAAAGGAAGGTCCATTAAGGTTCAGGCTGATGAGTAAGGGGCGCATTGTAATGTGCGGGCTGAGTTTGTCTATATTTTGCTGTCGCAGAGGGAAATTATAGTCTGGATTTAGACTTGGCTATAAAGAAAATATATTAGCTATTAACTCAGGCTCAAATAGAATCTATGGCCCAGCTCATTTTGGCTGCCATTTTTTTAATTATCATTTTTGGGAGATTTATAGATGTCCGTATTAGTAGGAAAACCCGCCCCCGATTTCACTGCAGCGGCAGTGCTGGGCTCTGGCGAGATTGTTGGCGATTACCAGCTCAGCGAAGTAATTAAAGGCAAAAAAGCCGTGATTTTCTTCTACCCTCTGGATTTTACCTTTGTCTGCCCATCTGAGCTCATTGCTTTTGACAACCGTATCGAAGAATTCACCAAGCGTGGAGTTGAGGTTATCGGTGTCTCTATTGATTCCCAGTTTACTCACAGCGCATGGAGAAATACCGACGTGAATGAAGGCGGTATCGGCCCTGTTAAATACACCCTAGTTGCAGACATCACCCACCAGATCGCTAAGGACTATGACGTTGAGTCTGCTGGCGGCGTAGCCTTCCGCGGCTCGTTTTTAATTGATGAAGAGGGCACTGTTCGCCATCAGGTTGTTAATGATCTTCCGCTGGGAAGAAACGTTGATGAAATGCTTCGTATGGTTGATGCCTTGGCCTTCCACCAAGAGCACGGCGAAGTTTGTCCTGCTGGTTGGACTGAAGGTGATGAAGGAATGAAAGCAGACGCAGAAGGTGTTGCTTCTTACCTGGCTTCACACAAAGACGAACTATAGTTTCTGTTCTTGTCCGAACTAACCGCGGGATTTCCCGCGGTTTTTTTTGCCAAAAGATTGATCTCAGGAAAAAATCTTCTTGAGAAAATGACCCGTTGCAGAAGACTTGATCTTTGAAACTTGTACCGGCGTTCCCTCCGCTACAATTTGTCCGCCTCCAGCGCCGCCTTCAGGGCCAAGATCAACAATCCAGTCGGAAGTCTTGATCACATCCAGATTGTGTTCGATCACCACAACCGTGTTACCACCATCACGCAGTTTGTGCAGCACATCCAGTAGCAATTTGATGTCCTGAAAATGTAAGCCTGTAGTGGGTTCATCCAGGATGTACAGAGTTTGTCCGGTATTTCGTTTGGCCAGTTCTTTGGCTAGCTTAACCCTTTGCGCCTCACCACCAGAGAGAGTGGTAGCGGACTGCCCGAGCTTGACGTAGCTCAGACCCACCGACATTAGGGTATCCAGCTTCCGCTTGATTGAGGGCACCGCATCGAAAAATTCTAGAGCATCCTCAATCGTCATATCCAGCACCTGATGGATACTCTTGCCCTTAAATTTCACTTCCAGAGTTTCACGGTTGTAGCGCTTGCCCTTACAGGTTTCACAGAGTACGTAAACATCTGGAAGGAAGTGCATCTCTACCTTAATTAACCCGTCTCCCTGACACTTTTCACACCGACCACCCTTAACGTTAAAGCTAAATCGGCCAGGCTTGTATCCGCGAGCGCGAGATTCCTGAGTCTCGGAAAAAATATCCCGAATTAGGGTGAATAATCCAGTGTAAGTGGCTGGGTTGGATCGAGGTGTGCGACCAATGGGGCTCTGGTCGATATCAACGCAGTTAATAAATTTATCCAGGCCCTGAATTTCGTCGTGATCGGCTGCTTTGAGCGTGGTGGCCTTGTTAAGTGCCGTGGCAGCAAGCGGATAGAGAGTGTCATTAATCAGAGTTGATTTGCCGGAACCTGAGACACCAGTAACACAGCTAAACCTACCCACCGGCAGCTTCAGTGTGACCTCTTTGAGGTTATTGCCTCGAGCGCCTGATAGGGTTAACCAATCTTCGTCGTCTGGAATATCCATAGGGGCCGGTGCCGTGATTTGCTTTCGGCCGCTGAGGTAATCACCCGTTAGAGATTCCTTACAATCGAGAATATCCTTTACACCGCCCTTGGCGACAATCTGTCCACCGTGAACTCCGGCGCCAGGGCCAACATCAATTAGGTAGTCCGCAGCGCGAATCGCTTCTTCATCATGTTCCACAACAATCACGGTATTGCCGAGATCTCTCAGTCGTTGCAGGGTGCCCAGTAATCTTTCATTGTCCCGCTGATGCAGACCAATGGAAGGCTCATCCAGAACGTACATCACACCTACCAATCCAGCACCAATCTGGCTGGCCAAGCGAATACGCTGAGCCTCACCACCGGAAAGGGTGTCAGCGCTTCGGTCTAGGCTAAGGTAGCCCAAGCCGACGTCTGCCAAGAAATAGAGTCTGTCACCTATCTCCTTGAGAATCTTCTGGCCAATGGCTTGTTGATTACCCTGAAGGTTCAGACTTTTAAAGAACTCGACTGCCTGCTCAACGCTTAGAGCAGTTATTGAGGGGAGGGCAGTCTCCTTCACAAATACATTGCGGGCTTCCAGACAAAGACGGGAGCCCTCGCAGGTGTGGCAGTGGCTGGTTGTCATATATTTGGCCAGCTCGTCACGCACAGATTCAGATTCTGTCTCCCGGAATCGCCGCGTGAAGTTGGGAATAATGCCTTCGAATCGATGTCGTCGTTTATAGGTATCACCGCGATCATTAATATAGGTGATATCAATCTGCTCGTTGCCCGTGCCATTCAGAACGACATCTTGATGTTCTTTCTTTAGCGCATCGAAGGGCGTCTCTAGATCGAAATCATAATGTTTTGCTAGAGAGGTAAGCATTTGAAAATAATAGAGATTTCTTCTGTCCCATCCGCGGATAGCGCCTTCAGCGATGCTCGCCTCTGGGTGAAGAACTATTTTGCTTTCATCAAAAAACTGGGTCACCCCCAAGCCATCGCAGCTAGAGCAGGCGCCGACAGGGTTGTTGAAAGAAAATAGGCGGGGTTCGAGCTCGTTCAGGCTGTAGTCGCAAATCGGGCAGGCAAATCGAGAAGAAAAAAGGTGCTCCTTTTGTTCGCCGTCCAACTCAGCGACAAGAGCAATTCCTTCGGACAGGGTGATGGCCGTCTCAAAGGATTCCGCCAATCGTTGTTTTATGTCTTCGCGAACCTTAAAGCGATCCACAACGACTTCTATGTTGTGGTTTTTATTTTTCTCGATTTCGGGGAGGTCATCCAGATCTGTGACAATGCCATCGATGCGAACGCGCACATAACCTTCGGCGCGCAATTGATTAAGTCGGTGGGTATGCTCACCTTTGCGGTTCCGAACAATGGGGGCCAACAGCTGTACTCGCTTGTCTTCGCCAAGTGCCAATACTTGGTCAACCATCTCGCTAACGCTCTGGGCAGATAGTGGTTTACCGTGGTCAGGGCATCTGGGCTCACCGATTCTTGCGTAGAGCAAGCGAAGATAATCATAAATCTCGGTAACCGTACCTACGGTAGAGCGAGGATTATGGGAAGTGGATTTCTGCTCGATGGAAATCGCCGGAGACAGTCCTTCGATGCTGTCCACATCGGGTTTATCCATCATTGATAAGAACTGACGTGCGTAGGCCGATAGTGATTCCACGTACCGTCGCTGTCCCTCAGCGTAAAGAGTGTCAAAGGCAAGGGAAGATTTGCCAGAGCCAGACAAGCCGGTAATAACTACCAACTTATCTCGAGGAATATCGAGGTCTATATTCTTTAAATTGTGAGTTCGGGCGCCCCGAATTTCGATGGATTTCATTAATGGCTACTGCGTTGGGCAAACCCGACATTATGGAGAGCATGGGACAAGATAGACAACCTCTGTATGCAGTATTTATAGGGACAAATCATTCTGTAAGCGGAAAGCAGACTAAGCCTTCCAGATTTCTGCCTTTCTATTCTAATAACTGTATAAATATACAGTAAAAACTCTAGAATTCAATTCGCAAAAACATCGATGTTCTTCTGCGGGAATAAGAGGACTACTTGAGAGTGGATGTGGAATTGATAAGGGCAGAGGTTTAATCTGAGCTTTAAATAGGGGATATCGTAATACGGCACCGCAGGTTTACGGGCTAAGCTTAACCCTATTAACAGTTAACATCGAATCGATGTTTTTGGATTCTTTGAGGAGCAGCAGGCTCATGCACAAATACGCCAATTTTGTTTTAGTCCTATTTCTTGTAACTACTGGCCAGGAAGCGCACACCCAGCAAAGCGAAGCCACACTCAGGCTTCTCGAACGGAACGAGATGTTCGAACCCGTGATCATCGAAGTAGCTGAGAATGTATACACCGCCATCGGCTACCAAGTAACGGCCAACACCATGATTGTGGGCGACGACGGCGCAATCATCATCGATCCAGGCCATCAGGCCGAAGCCGCGCGACAGGTTCGTGCTGAGTTTTCACGTATCTCCGACCTGCCCGTTAAGGCAATTATCTACACACATGGGCATGCAGATCACGTTAATGGAGCGGTCGCATTCTACGAGCCCGAATCCGGCACCGAAGTTTGGGCGCGCTCAAATTACTGGTCGGAGGCGAATCGTACGGCAGAGGCAGGTCTCGTTGGCGGCGTTCGACCTTCAGCCACTCAAGGGTTCGACCTCCTGCCGGAGCAGAAAATCAGCGTCGGAATCGCTATCCCTCCGGCACGACCTCCAGCGGGAAGCAATCAAGTAGATGGAGTTGGGGCGCAAGTACAGCCTGTCCGTATCGATCCAACTCATATGTTTTCAGAGGAGCGAATTACACTCGAGATTTCAGGCATCAGGCTAGAACTAGTAGCTGCACCCGGAGAGACGGCGGATCAGCTTTATGCATGGCTCCCGGAACAACGCGTCGTTTTTGCTGGGGACAACTTCTATCAATCCTGGCCAAACGTCTATCCACTGCGAGGCACGGCGCGGCGCTCAATCCGTGATTGGATATCAAGTCTAGACAGTATGGTTCAAGAAAATCCTCTACATGTTGTAGGCGGGCACACCACTCCTATGCTTGGAAATGCGGCTGAGGTACTGACTAACTACCGTGATGCAATGCAATGGGTGCTCGATAGAACTATCGAGGGCGCAAAAAAATATATGACTCCAGACGAGCTAGTCGATTACGCGGCTCTGCCGCCACATTTAGCAGAGCTCGACTATTTGGCAGGTTATTACGGCAGCGTCTGGGGCACGGTGCGTGACATTTACGCTCAAGATCTTGGATGGTTCGACGGCGACCCATTGAACCTCCACCGAGAAAGCCCCTTGAGGCAATCAGAACGTATGGCTGCTCTTGTGGGTGGAGTCGAAGCCCTTTGGGCGAAAGCCCAGAACGCCATGATGACAAACGATCCCCTTGGTGCTGCCCAATTAGCGCAGCATGTGATGCGTTTGCGTCCAGACAGCCCGGAACCGAGATTCCTTATGGCCGATGCCTTGGATGTAATAGGCGAGCAAACATTTAACGCACCAGCCCGAAACTACACACTGTCATCTGCCAATCGGATTCGTGCAGAAGCTGAAGACCTCGAGTAGATAATTCTCAGTCTTACTCCGTAGCCGCCTGTTGCTGATTAAATTGAATATCGGCCACTGTTAGAGCCGTCATGTTGTAGATTCCTCGCGGTGACACGGAGGGAATCAAAATATGAGTGCCTTTATTAAGGCCGACCAAGCTGGGTCCAACTAACCTTGAAGTAGTTAATCCACGTATTACTCCTAGGGTTATGCTGGCGGCGTCCATATTTGGCATTACCAAGATATTTGCTTGCCCTTGGAGTTTTGATTCCGCGTAAATGCGTTCCCGGAATGATTCGTTCAGCGCTGTGTAGGAATACATTTCGCCGTCGATCTCCGCGTCGGGGTTACGCGATCTCAAAATGGCGGAAGCTTCTTTCATCTTTCGAGCGCCTGGGTCGTCGTAAGTACCAAAATCGGAATGGGAAAGCAGAGCGACTTTAGGTTCGATATCAAATTTGCGAGCAAAGCCCATGGCTTTTTCCGCTGCATTGACGATCTGATCGACGCTGGGATCTAGATGAACAAAGGGATCGGTGAGGAACAATGGTCCATCGTCGTGGAGAAGGGCGCAAACTGAAGTGAGATTAGCGCCAATCGTATTTTCTGGGTCCAGAATGGGGAGCAAATAGGAGAGGTGGCGATCAAATCGACCAACTTTTCCGCAAATCAGCCCATCAATATCTCCGGCATCGCGCATTAAGGCACCGAGAATGGTGCTGTTGGTGCGCACCTGAGTCGCAGCCTGTTCGGGGGAAATTCCGCTTCGGCCGGTAAGGGAATGATATTTATCCGCGTACTTGCCCCCAGCTACAGCGGGGTCAACCACTTCATAGTCGTCGCCCTCTTGCATGCGCAGGCCGATTGTCTTGATTTTTTCGCGTATTTTATCGGGACGGCCAATTAAAACCGGCGAGGTGACTTTTTCGTCCACCACCACTTGCACTGCGCGCAAAATATCTTCGTTTTCCCCTTCGCCGTAAGCAATGCGAGTGGGGTAGGATTTTGCCGCTTCAATAACCGGCTTCATAAAGATGCGGCTCTTGTGGTTAAACAGCTTCAGCTTTTGTGCATAAGCATCGAGGTCTTCGATCGGACGCGAGGCAACACCACTTTCCATGGCTGCCTTAACCACAGCGAGGGGCACTTCTTCGATTAAGCGCGGGTCAAAGGGTTTGGGAATCAGATAGTCCGGGCCAAACTTAAGCGACTCTCCCTGGTAGGCTTTGGCAACCTTGTCGCTGGCTTCTTTGTGCACAAGATCAGCGATCGCCTTAACGCAGGCTTCTTTCATCGCTTCGTTAATGGTGGTTGCACCGCAATCCAACGCGCCGCGGAAAATAAAGGGGAAACAGAGCACGTTGTTCACTTGGTTTGGGTAGTCCGAACGGCCGGTCGCAATAATGGCATCGGGTCGTGCTTCTTTGGCCAATTCCGGCATGATTTCAGGTGTTGGATTCGCCATGGCCAAAATAAGCGGGTCTTTAGCCATTTTCTTGCACATGTCCTGAGTTAGAACACCTGGTGCAGAAAGGCCAAGGAAAATATCCGCGTCCTGCATGGCGTCGTCCAGAGTCCGTGCGTCGGTCTCGTTGGCATAGTTTTCTTTCCAGGGGTTCATGCCCTCTTTACGGCCCTTATAGATTACGCCGCTGCGGTCGATCATATAGACGTTGTCCCGCCTTAAACCCATATTGAGAAGTAGATCGGTACAGGCGATGCTGGCAGCGCCACTACCGGAAACCACCAGCTTCACATCTTCGATCTTCTTATTGACGATGCGTAGTCCGTTATAAACGGCGGCCGCTGAACAGATCGCTGTTCCGTGTTGGTCATCGTGGAATACCGGTATATTCATTCGTTCTTTGAGTTTTTGCTCAACAAAGAAACATTCAGGCGCTTTGATGTCCTCAAGGTTTATGCCGCCAAAGGTCGGCTCTAACGCAGCGACTACATCAACCAGTTCATCGACATCTGATTTGTCGACCTCAATATCGAAGACATCAATATTGGCGAATTTTTTGAAGAGAACTGCCTTTCCTTCCATCACGGGCTTGGAGGCTAGTGCACCGATATTTCCGAGACCCAATACGGCGGAGCCGTTACTGATGACACCTACCAGATTTCCGCGGGCGGTATATTTTGCTGCAGCCAGAGGGTCTTTAGTGATTTCGACACAAGGTTCTGCAACGCCGGGCGAATAAGCGAGAGCCAAATCCTGTTGGTTCGACATAGGTTTTGTTGGACTGATTTGCAGTTTTCCGGCCGTCGGAAACTCGTGATAATTCAGTGCATCGGTGGTTTTATTGTCAGTCATTTGTATCTCTTAGAATATTTTTTGTTATTAGATTAGTCGCTAAAGGGTGCGCTGCTATTTCTGCATTCGGTGCCATTTGTTGACAATTTTGCAGAATAGCTCAGCGGTTTTTCCAGCGTCATAGGCCGCGGAATGTGCCGCTTTTGAATCAAATTCAATATTGGCTTCTTCGCAGGCTCTCGCCAATACAGTTTGACCGTAAGCAAGCCCCGCTAAGGTCGCCGTGTCGAAACAGGAAAATGGATGAAAAGGGTTGCGTTTTACATCACAGCGCTCGCTTGCCGCATTTACAAAACCCAGATCAAAGTGGGCGTTGTGCGCCACTAAGATTGCTCGCTTACATCCATGGGTTTTTATCAGGCGTCGAATCGGCTGGAATATGCTGCGAAGGGCATCGTCTTCGGGCAGGGCTTCGCGATTTGGATCGCCTGGATCGATGCCGGTAAATTGCAATGCACTGGCTTCCAGATTGGCCCCTTCAAAGGGCTCGATATTGGATTCCAGTATTTGTGAACCAATCAGTTCACCATTGGTGTTCATTAATATTGGTACGGCAGCGATTTCCAGCAGCGCATCGGTAGCGCTATTAAATCCGCCGGTTTCCACATCGACAACAACAGGTAAATAGCCGCGAAAGCGCTCCGCAATTGCGCCCTCAGCTATTTCTCCTTGTGGTTTGGTAAATTCGCGTTCGAGCTCTATAAAACTATCCATGAAATCCTTTCACCTGCTCGGATGGGTTTAAGTTTGTCTGAGCCCAGTGGTAGGTAATCATCTACCTGCCATTCCTTTTTAACCAGCTCTATCTGGTCGGTATTGGGCTCTAAGCCGTAAAAAGCGGGCCCATAAAGACTGGCAAAGCCTTCCAGTTTGTCTAGTGCTTTCTCTGCTTCAAATACTTCGGCATAGAGCTCCAGCGCAGCGTGAGCGGTATAACAGCCGGCGCAACCGCAACTGTTTTCTTTATTTGAGACTGTGTGAGGTGCGGAGTCTGTTCCGAGGAAGAATTTTTTACTACCGCCTGTGGCCGCATTTATTAAGGCTGACTGGTGGACGTTCCTTTTCAGTACCGGTAAACAATAAAGATGAGGCCGGATACCTCCCACCAGCATATGGTTACGGTTGTAGAGGAGATGGTGAGCGGTGATGGTCGCTGCTACATAGTCTGAGGTCTCTTTAACGAATTCAACCGCGTCGCGTGTGGTGATGTGCTCCATCACTATTTTGAGTTCCGGAAAACTCGTTGTCAGAGGAATTAAATGTCGTTCGATAAACTCTGCTTCTCGATCAAACAGATCGATATTTGAATCCGTCACCTCGCCATGAACTAAGAGAGGAATCCCTTGAGCCTGCATGGTGTCAAATACACCTGCCAGATTATGAATGTTGGTAACGCCAGAATCCGAATTGGTGGTAGCTCCCGCTGGGTAAAGCTTGCAGGCGGTGATAACGCCTTCGTTAAAGCCTGCTGAAAGATCGTTGCAGTCGGTATTGTCGGTAAGGTAGGTCGTCATCAACGGCTGCCAGTTCGAGCCCTCGGGTCGACGAGACAGAATGCGATCACGATATTCTGCGGCAAGCGTGGAGGTAGTGACTGGCGGAATTAGATTGGGCATGACAATTGAGCGCCCAAAATATCGCGCTGCATCAGCAACGGTAAGCTCTAGCGCCTCGCCATCTCGAAGGTGAGTGTGCCAGTCATCAGGGCGGATGATGCGTAGAGATGTCATTTATTTCCTTGTCTAGTTGAGGGAGATATCCCTCAGGGCGCAATGCTAACCAATTCGGCCCGCTTATTCAGCACAAATACCAGATAAACTCGTAAAGATGTGAAAGCATATATAGAATACGCCGCCCAAAATATCAGCAAGGTTTATGAGAGATGTCAGCAGTCAATAAAGTCGTTTTAGCCTATTCCGGTGGATTGGATACTTCCGTCATCGTGCGCTGGCTACAGGACGAATATAACTGTGAAGTGGTCACCTTTACCGCTGACATTGGTCAGGGTGAAGAGGTTGAGCCTGCACGAGCTAAGGCGGAAGCTCTCGGCGTAAAAGAGATTTACATCGAAGATTTGCGCGAAGACTACGTTGCCAACTATGTCTTTCCGATGTTTAGAGCAAACGCTATTTACGAAGGTGAATACCTCCTAGGCACCTCCATTGCACGTCCGCTAATCGCGAGAAGATTGGTGGAGATTGCTGAAGAAACCGGTGCCGACGCCATATCTCATGGCGCTACAGGCAAAGGCAACGATCAGGTCAGGTTCGAGTTGGGGGCCTATGCGCTTAAGCCGGGTATTAAAGTGATAGCTCCTTGGAGGGAGTGGGACTTAACTTCCCGAGATACGCTTATGGCTTACTGCGCCGAGCGAAACATTCCAGTGGATTTCTCCAGCGCGAAAAAGAAATCTCCATTTTCAATGGATGCCAATTTGCTGCATATCTCTTATGAGGGCGGTAATTTGGAAGATCCCTGGTCGGAAGCTGAAGAGGATATGTGGCGTTGGTCTGTCTCTCCCGAGGCAGCTCCTGATGAGCCAACCTATATAGAAATTGACTTTATTAACGGCGACCCTGTTGCTATTGATGGAGTCGAAAAAACGCCAGCAACATTGTTGGAAGAGCTTAACAAGCTCGGTGGAGCAAATGGGGTAGGTCGTCTCGACTTAGTTGAAAACCGCTACGTGGGTATGAAATCCCGAGGTTGTTACGAAACACCTGGTGGCACCATTTTGCTTAAAGCCCATAGAGCGATTGAGTCACTGACTCTTGATCGCGAAGTGGCGCATCTGAAAGACGAGCTAATGCCTAAGTATGCCGAGTTGGTGTACAACGGATATTGGTGGTCGCCAGAGCGGAAGATGTTGCAATCTGCAATTGACGATTCCCAGACTACTGTTAACGGCAAGGTCCGGCTCAAGCTCTATAAAGGCAATGTCATTGTTGCGGGCCGGCAGGCAGAGAACACTCTGTTCGACGATCGTATCGCAACTTTTGAGGATGATGGCGGAGCCTATAATCAAGCTGATGCAGAAGGCTTTATCAAGCTAAACGCGCTGCGACTGAGAATCGCTGCTTCCAAAGGCCGTAAGCTCTAACTCAGGTCTGTTAGCTTTTAGCGAGCGATTTGCTGCTGATTCCTCGTCAGCAAATCGCTGGGCTCGAAAAGCAAAAGCTCTTTTAAGTTCCTGCCGCATGCAAGTCCCAGCCACATGCGCGAAAGTGGTACCGGGGTGTTCACTTTGTCTTTCGGTAGCGGTAAGCAAATTGTTATTTGGTCAGCTTTGCAATTCTCTATACTTCTGCGCCTAATCTTTGTTTAACCGTGGGTACACTGACCTGGGCTTTTCTGGGATAGTTATGTCTTTATTGCATGAATACCCACCCAAAAATAAATGTTTCCAGATTTAAGTCAGAGACAGAAAAGGGGATTTTGTGAACAACAACTCAACAGCTATTTTTACTCTAGGTTTGAAGCGTGCAGCAGCTATCTTTATCTGCACCAGTTTCACCTTTGCCCAGGCGCAGGCACAGGATGCCCCGGCAGATGGCAATTCGCAGCCAAATATTCTATTTATTCTCTCAGACGATCAGGGTCTTGATTCGTCGGCGCAGTATCCCTATTCATCAGATGTACCCGTTACCCCTGTGCTGGATCAAATAGCCAGTGCCGGTGTTGTCTTCGACAATGCCTGGGCTACACCAATGTGCTCAACCACAAGAGCGGCTTTTTTGACTGGCAAACATGGTGTCAATAGCGGTCTGGTGACAGTGCCTGGCACTCTCGATCCAAGCAACGAGATCGTCTATGAGTTTCTCTCTGCTCACCCGGAGACTGCCAATTATGCTGGCGCATATATTGGTAAATGGCATATGGGTACCGCCGAGATTAACGGTGAGTACCCCCCCGTTGGTCATGGTATTTCCTATTTCGCCGGTACCTTCGGAAATATCAATACGCGCCAAAATGCACATTATTACGATTGGCCTCTAATAATCGATGAACCCGGTGTAGATACCTATGAAGGTCGGACTGATGAGTACTCCACCAGCAAACTGACTCGTCTTGCAGAAGATTGGATTGAAAAACAGGATACGCCCTGGCTTCTTACTCTCGCCTATCACGCACCTCACGCTCCGTTTCAGTGGCCACCAGATCACATGCATTCTCGCGGTGAGCACGGCGAGGAGTGTGGTCCTCGAGATTGTTATTTAGCCATGATTGAAGCGATGGACTTTGAAATTGGCAACTTGATCGACAAGCTGTCTGAATTGGGGGATTTGGAAAATACGCTAATCATCATGGTCGGTGATAACGGCTCACCGCAGGAGCAAAGTGATTCGGTAGTTTTCGGATCAACAGGCGCTAAAGGCAGTCTTTACGAGGGTGGTATCGGTGTGCCTTTTGTTGTCTCTGGTGCTGGGGTAACGCGTCGTGGCGAACGAGACCAACGCATGGTAAATATTACCGATTTATACGCGACCATTGCTGATGTCGCAGGTATTAGCCTGGCGGGGTCCATTAACGATAGCTATAGCTTTGCTGAATATCTAAACTCTGCAGAGGGCAGTTTTGGCCGTCCCTACAATTATTCTGAATATGCAGGGAATAATGTGTCGGGATGGGTGGTTCGTAATGATTCTCATATGCTTATGCACAATGACTTGGCCGATGGCGCCGAGATTCTATATAGATTGAATGGAATGAACTTCGAATTGGTCGATGATACTCAAGGTAATGAAGCTTTGATCAACGAACTTCGTCAATTTGGAATGCAAGTTCGAGGAGAGCTTTGATACAAACAGGATTCACGAATTAGTTCGGTGATTGCAATAAAAAAGGCTCCCATAGGGAGCCTTTATTTTGCTGGTTAGGAGTGCCCAGAGGAACACATATTATTCCTCTGAATCGATGCCATCTAAACGCCTTGCGCCTTAGAATTGCTGACTCCAAAGGCCTTAAGCTCTAGAGCGTCTCCCTTTCTTTGAAATGACAAAGCCCCTTTTCTAAAGGTGAGAAAAGGCTTTTTTGTTTATGCCTGTGGTATTACATGGGAATGCGTTCTGTACCCAAGTCTTCCAAAGTTGCAGCGATGTCTTCTGCGGAAGTGGCCGGATTGATACTGGTATCGATTTTTAGAATATCGCCATCTTCCCCGATGTAGAAGGTGTAGCGACTCGCTACGCCTCGTGAATTGAGAGTCTCATACGCGGCAGCAACTTCTTTGCTCGGATCGCTTAGCAGTGGGAAATCTGCACCATGCTCGGTGGCAAAGGCGGTATTGGTCTCAATAGGATCGACGCTAATCATAAAATACTCAGCTTCAAAGCCTTGAATTAGATGACCATTTTCAGCCAGAGATTTACATTCGATAGTGCAACCTGAAGTAAAGGCTTTGGGGAACCAGGCCAAAACCACAGTTTTCTCACCTTTAAATTGCGACAATGAATAGGTTTCGCCATCGGTCGCTTCGAGCATGAACTCTGGTGCCATATCACCAACTTCTAGCGCGTAAGCAGAATTTAAGAAAAGAGCAGCGGCTAGGGTCGCTAGGGCAAATTTGTGGATTATGATCTTCATCTTGGCGAACTCGCTTGGTTGAACTTTGTTTGAGAGTGACTCTTTTAGCTTTCTTTTATATTTGTCGCAATTAATTTAACTTTTTATTATGTTCTCAGGGCTCACGCATTACTTGACTTGCCGCTCCAACCCCTTTAAATTCCCGCTTCTATTGATCGACCAGCGCTGTAATTGCTGGTTTTGATAGGTAATCAGGGTCGGTTGAACACAGGCTCGCGAGTTACCAATCATAAGTGGGCCGTTGGCCCATTTTTTGTTTCTGAATCCTAGATTTAATTTGGATGTTTTTGGTGATTGAAAGCCGGAGGGTGACTCATGCGACAGACTGAGCTTGATGAGCTACTTCGACCGTCCATTGAAAACATGGGATTGGAACTATGGTCCCTTGATTTTTTGTCTCAGGGACGCAGAGGGCTCTTGCGAATCTTTATAGATGAAGCGGAGCGCGGAGTGACACTGGAAGACTGCGAACGAGTCAGTCGTGAAGTCAGTGCAATTCTGGATGTGGAGGATCCCTTTGCCGGAGCTTTTACTTTGGAAGTATCTTCTCCGGGCTTAGATCGAGCTCTGCATAAGAAAGCGCATTACGAGCGCTTTTCCGGGTCGAATATTAAGGTTCGACTGAGAACTGGATATGAAGGACGACGTAATTTTACCGGTGTCCTAATGGGTGTGGAACAAGAGGATGTGGTCATTCGTGACGGTGAAAACGAATACCTATTCCCTTTAAGTTCTATAGAAAGCGCAACTGTGGTACCGCAGTTGGAACAGAAAGAGAAATGAGATAGGAATAATGTCTAAAGAACTCCTGTTGGTTGCTGAAGCCGTGTCCCACGAAAAAAGTGTGGATAGCGCCGTAATTTTTGAGGCGATGGAAGAAGCTTTGGCGATGGCGACCAAAAAACGTTATCAGGGCGAAGAAGCAGACGTACGAGTCAGTATCGATCCAGAAGATGGCTCCTATGAAACCTTCCGACGCTGGCAGGTTGTGGACGACAACTTCGAAGAGTTTGAGTCTGGCAAGCACCTCTATGACGACCAAGCTGAAGAGCGTGGTTTGAAAATCGGAATTGGTGAATTTCACGAAGAACAGGTCGAGAACGTTGAGTTTGGCCGTATTGCCGCGCAAACAGCCAAACAGGTTATCGTTCAGAAAGTTCGCGACGCTGAGCGCGCCTTGGTGGTTGAGCAGTATCAAGATCGAGTGGGCGAGTTGCTGTCCGGAAGCGTCAAGAAAGTCACCAGAGACAACATCATTGTTGATTTGGGCGGAAATGCCGAAGCTGTGCTTCCTCGCACCGAGCTTATCGGTCGCGAAGTTTTTCGAGTAAATGATCGTATCCGTTCGGTTCTGACTTCCCTCAGCTCTGAAGGCCGCGGCCCGCAGTTAATGTTGAGCCGATCTTGCCCGGAAATGCTGATTGCTCTATTTGAAATTGAAGTGCCAGAGATCGCTGAAGAAGTGATTGAGATTCGCGCCGCTGCCCGGGATCCCGGTGCCAGAGCAAAAATCGCTGTAAAAACTAATGACGGACGCATGGACCCAGTTGGCGCCTGTGTTGGAATGCGCGGCGCTCGAGTTCAGGCCGTATCAAACGAACTGGATGGCGAACGCGTCGATATTATTCTTTGGGATGATAATCCTGCGCAGCTCGTAATTAATGCCCTGGCGCCAGCAGAAGTTGAGTCCATTGTGGTTGACGAAGATTCGCGCACCATGGATGTAGCGGTATTGCAGGACAATTTAGCTCAGGCAATTGGCCGTAGTGGCCAAAATGTACGATTGGCTTCCGAGCTCACTGGCTGGAAAATCAACGTCATGAGTGTTGAAGAGGCCGAGTCGAAGCAAGAAGAAGAAAGCATTTCTTATATCGAGAAGCTAATGACTTCCCTAGATTTGGATCAGGACGTCGCTGAGGTGCTGGTAGAAGAAGGCTTTACCAGTATTGAAGAAGTTGCCTATGTGCCTATTGAAGAGCTGGCAGGTGTTGAAGGTTTTGATGATGAAATCGCCAACGAACTGCGAGCTCGTGCAAAAGACGCATTGCTAACCCAGGCTCTGGCTTCCGAAGAGATTGTCGAAGGTGAAACTGCCGAAGATTTGCTCAACATGGATGGTATGGATTCCGAACTTGCCGCAGCACTGGCAAAAATCGGTGTTTTCAGCATGGAAGATTTGGCTGAGCAAGCCACTGACGAGCTGATGGAAATCGATGGCATGGACGAAGAGCGAGCTGCAGCGCTGATTATGACTGCCCGCGCTCCCTGGTTTGAAGAAGCGGAAGAAACCGCCGAAGAAACTGAATAAATAGAAGAGACTAAATCTTAAGATTTGACTCATTGGTTGAGAAGATAAATGGCTGAAGTAACAGTAAGTGAACTGGCAAAAGTTGTAGGGGCTTCCGAAGATCGGTTGCTCTCACAAATGAAAGAGGCCGGGTTAAAACACAAGAAGGCATCTGACAAAGTTTCTGACGAAGAGAAACAGACCTTGCTTGCCTATCTAAAAACACTTCACGGTGGACAATCGGGTCAGCCAAAGAAAATTACTCTCAAGCGCAAAAAGGTTGAGACGCTAAAAACTTCCGGCACCGGTGGCCGCAAGACGGTTAACGTAGAAGTGCGCAAAAAGCGCACCTACGTGCAAAGATCTCAAGAAGAAATCGAAGCGCAGGCCAAGGCTGAAGAAGAAGTTAAGCAATCGCAAATGCGCCCAGGTGGCGTTACTTCCACTGCGATTGATGATGCTGAATCAAAGCGTTTGGCGGCACATGAATCTCGACGTAAAGCCCAAGAAGAAGAAAAAGCGCGGGTAGAAGAAGAGGGTCGTCTTCGTCGTGAAGAAGAGCAGAAGCGGCGTGAGCTAGCTGAAGCGCGGAAAAAAGAAAAAGAAGCTGTTACTACTGAGGCTGTTCCGGCAGTTGAAACAGCGGTTCCGGAAAAGACCGGAAAAGAATCTCGCCGTGGTCCAGTGGATGATGATCTGGAAGATGGCAAGCCTCACAAGAAACGAGCTGGCGGTAAAGCTAAGCCTCATAATCCAGTTGCTGACTCCGAAGACAAGGATTGGCGCAAGCACTCACATCGCCCTCAAGACTTTGAGCTCCATGAAGATGATGATGAGGAACAGAAAAAGCAGCGTTTAATCGATGCTCAAAAGATCGTTAAACCGGTTAAAAACACCCACACCTTTAAGAAGCCTACCGAGAAGGTCGTTCACGATGTAGAGATTTCTGAAAGCATTAGCGTGGGCGACTTGGCGCAGAAAATGGCGATCAAGTCTGGTGAGTTAATTAAAGCCCTGATGAAGATGGGTGAGATGGCCACTATTAATCAAGCTTTGGATCAGGACACTGCTTCTTTGTTGGTCTCTGAGTTTGGACACAATCCTATCCTTGTTGCTGAAGGTTCAGTTGAAGATGAATTGAAGGAAGCCCTTAGCGCTGCAGCAGGAGATGAAGCACCGAGAGCTCCTGTGGTCACTGTAATGGGCCACGTAGATCATGGTAAAACTTCTCTACTGGATTATATTCGTGAAGCCAAGGTGGCTTCTGGTGAAGCCGGCGGAATTACTCAGCATATTGGTGCCTACAGTGTAGGGACTGACCATGGAAAAATTACTTTTCTTGATACTCCCGGCCATGCTGCCTTTACCGCGATGCGAGCCCGTGGAGCACGGTCTACTGATGTAGTAATTCTTGTTGTTGCTGCTGACGATGGCGTAATGCCTCAAACTAAGGAAGCTGTAGAGCACTCCCGAGCTGCAGGTGTTCCTATCGTTGTTGCGGTCAATAAAATCGACAAGGAAGGCGCAGATCCTGAGAAAGTTAAAAACGAACTAGCTGCCATTGAAGTACTCCCTGAAGACTGGGGTGGTGACGTTCCATTCGTTCACGTATCTGCGCATACCGGTGAGGGAATTGAAGACCTTTTAGAAGCTATTTCACTAATTGCAGAAATGGCCGAACTTCAGGCGCCTACAACAGGGCCTGCAACTGGCGTAATTGTTGAATCTCGCGTTGAGAAAGGTCGCGGTGTGGTCTGTACCGCTCTGGTTCAAACCGGCCTACTGAAGAAGGGCGATATTCTCCTTGCGGGTAATACCTACGGTCGTGTCCGTGCAATGACCAATGATACTGGCGGCTCAGTGGATGATGCTGGTGCTTCGGTTCCGGTTGAGATTCTCGGTCTGGATTCGGCGCCCAATGCGGGTGACGACTTCATGGTGGTTAAGGACGATCGCACTGCGCGTGAGATCTCAGATACTCGCCAGGCAAAACAGACGGAAGAATTGCAGGCGCGTAAGCGTACTCAGAATCTAGAAAATATGTTCTCCAGTATGACCGACGAAGTGGAGAAGAAGATTCTCACTGTTGTTCTCAAAGCTGATGTACGAGGTTCTGCGGAAGCCATTATCGGTGCTCTGGAAGATATGGGTAACGAGGAAGTTGGAATTGATGTGATTTCTTCTGGCGTCGGCGGTATTAGTGAATCCGACGTCAACCTGGCCGTTACAACCGGGGCCATTATTCTAGGCTTTAACGTAAGGGCAGATTCTGGCGCGCGCAAACTGGCAGAAAAAGAAAGCATCGAAATTCGTTACTACAGCATCATCTATCAATTGATCGATGAAGTTAAGCAAGCTCTATCCGGCATGCTTGATCCTGAGCAGCGTGAAGAGATTGTGGGAATTGCCGAAGTTCGCGACGTGTTTCGTTCACCCAAGTTTGGCCAGATCGCTGGTTGTATGGTGACTGAGGGCGCTGTTTTTCGGAACAAACCTATCCGCGTATTGCGCGACAATGTTGTGATCTTCGAAGGTCAACTGGAGTCTCTGCGTCGCTTTAAAGATGACGCGAATGAGGTTCGTAATGGCACCGAGTGCGGTATTGGCGTCAAGGATTACAATGACGTTCAACCTGGTGATCAGATTGAGGTCTTTGATATCAAGCAGGTTGAGAGAAGCCTTTAGCGCGCGTTCTTTTGCCCTCATGCTATGTCTCAAGCGTACTCCATCGGTCATTTATTCCACATAAATTCCCTCTCTGTGTGCGCTTGTTCCTTGCCTGAGAACAAGATACCAGCGCGCTCAATTTGAACAAGTTTCGAGGCTACTAAGAACGATGCATGACTTCAGTCGGGCCGAACGCGTAGGGGATACCATCCAGCGCCAGCTGGCGAACCTTATCCAGCAGGAAATTCGCGATCCACGAGTTGGCATGGTCAACGTGAATGCGGTCCGCGTAAGTAGTGATCTGAGTAATGCCCGCGTCTTTGTTACCTTTGTGGATCGTTCCGATCAAGCGCAGATAAAACAAAGTATTGAGGCTCTCAATAACGCTGCTGGGTTTTTACGCACGCAATTACACCGCCAAATGACTTTGCGGGTCGTTCCAAAATTACGCTTTGAATACGACGAATCTGTGCGAAGAGCTGCACAGATGACAGACCTGATTGATTCTGCTCTTGAAGCCGACCGAAAGCTTTCCGGTTCTGAATCCATCCCAGAAGCCGATTCTTCTGACGATCCTCCCTCCGAATAACAGAAGTAGAGCGTGGGTCGCCGCAAATCTGGCCGCAATATCAGCGGCATTCTAATTTTGGATAAAGCTGCTGGAATGAGCTCCAATTCAGCCCTGCAGCGCGTTCGCCGATTGTTCGATGCCAACAAAGCAGGCCATACTGGCAGTCTAGACCCTCTCGCAACCGGCGTTTTACCCCTCTGCTTTGGAGAGGCGACAAAGTTTTCCCAGTTTCTTCTCAATGCAGACAAAGCCTATCGCGTCACTGCTCGATTTGGGTTACGTACGGACAGTTTGGATATCGATGGTGAAACACTCGAAAAGAAAGATACCTCTGAACTAGCTCAAACTCATATAGAGAAGGCAATGCAGCCTCTTACTGGGCAAATTGATCAGGTACCGCCCATGGTGTCTGCCCTAAAGTATGAGGGACAGAGACTCTATAAATTAGCTCGTCAGGGTATTGAGGTCGATCGGCCGGCACGTGCAGTGACGATCAAATCCTTTCGTATGCTGGCTTTTTTTCCCGGAGGGGAAGCGACCGCTGAGTTTGAGGTGGAATGTACCAAGGGCACCTATATCCGCTCACTTATCTCGGATTTGGGAGAAGCCTTGGGTTGCGGCGCTACAGTAGAAAAATTGAGACGAATCGGTTCTGCTGGATTTGTGGAAACGGACTGTCTGACCGAGGATAGGCTGCAAGCTGAATTCGAAAAGGGGGGAATGCAATCACTAGACCCTTTTTTGCTGCCGATGCAGATTCTAATGGAGCAGTTTGAAGAAGTCGTTTTGAGCAGGTCGGAATCCGAATTTTTCATGCTAGGTCAGACAGTTATGTTGCCTCAGGCCTACCGTTTTGGCGCTGAAGCGGATATAGTGCGCGTCTTTCGCGAAGAGTGTGCTCCTGAAGCTAATTCGGAAAACACTTTTCTCGGAGCGGGAGAGCTTATTGAAGAAGCTGGCGCCGGATTAATGGTAAAACCCAAGAGACTACGCGCTGACATTTAAGCTAAGCATTTAGTATTTAAATCAATAACTTGGAAAGCCGCCTGTAAATATGCACGGGTGTGCTCGATTTTTTTAACGCATATTTTAGAGGAATGAAAAATGGCACTAACCGCCGAAGAAAAAAACGAAATCGTAACTACCTATGGCAAATCAGAAACTGATACGGGTTCCACTGAGGTTCAAGTAGCTCTCCTGACAGCCAACATCAATAAACTTCAAGGTCACTTCGGTGATCACATTAAAGACCATCACTCCCGTCGTGGACTGATTCGCATGGTCAACCAGCGACGCAAGCTGCTGGACTATCTCAAATCGAAAGATGTCACCCAATACGCTGAATTGATTAAAAAGCTAGGACTACGTCGATAAAACTAATTGAGCATCGGAATCCATGTGGGTTCCGATTTGCTATCTGAACAGGTGAAAAAAAATTGAACCCTACAACAAAAACTTTTGAATATGGCAATCAGACTGTCTCGATTGAGACAGGTCGAATTGCTCGGCAAGCTACTGGCGCAGTTCTGGTAACCATGGATCAAACACAGATCCTTTGTACCGTCGTTGGTGCAAAATCTGCCAAGCCAGGTCAGGACTTTTTCCCACTGGCCGTGCACTATCAAGAAAAAGCCTACGCGGCCGGCAGAATCCCAGGTGGATTCTTCAAACGTGAAGGCCGTCCATCAGAGAAGGAAACACTAACCTCGCGTCTGATCGACCGTCCAATCCGTCCACTCTTTCCCAAGGGCTACATGAATGAAGTACAGGTGATCTGTACTGTGATGTCGGCTCAAAAAGATATCGATCCAGATATTCCAGCCATGATCGGTGTATCTGCAGCACTTTCAATTTCCGGTATCCCATTTAACGGCCCAATTGGTGCGGCTCGTGTCGGTTTTACCGAAGCTGATGGCTACCTGCTTAACCCAACTTACGCACAGCTTGAAGGTTCTGAATTGGACATGGTTGTAGCGGGCACTAAAGATGCTGTTCTGATGGTGGAATCCGAAGCGAATGAGCTTCCAGAAGACATCATGCTGGGCGCTGTTTTATACGCTCACCAAGAAATGCAGAAAGTTGTTAGCGTCGTTGCTGAGCTAGCAGCGGAAGTGGGCAAGCCTCGTTGGGAATGGCAGGCTGCTGAAGACAATGCAGAACTGAAAACTGCTATTGAAACTGCGGCTTCTGCGGACATTACTGCCGCATATCAAATTACTGATAAGTCTGAGCGATACAGCCGTGTAGGCGAAATCAAAGACTCAGTACTCGAGCAGTTTGTTGATGAAGACGCCAATGTCAGCGCCGATGAAGTATCTGGCCTATTCTCGAAGATCGAGAAACATATCGTTCGCAGTCGCATCACAGCTGGTGAGCCGCGAATTGATGGTCGTGATACTAAAACTGTTCGACCCATTGCGGTTGAAGTTGGCGTATTGGACAAGGCTCATGGTTCGGCAC
>Ga0209557_1000012_pt1 | contig 140000 bp, 133 predicted proteins | sample SaaInlV_120m_DNA_4_FD_184672 | JGI IMG/M metagenome (GOLD analysis project Ga0209557, IMG submission 184672) | Marine microbial communities from expanding oxygen minimum zones in the Saanich Inlet - Saanich Inlet SI074_LV_10m_DNA (SPAdes) (version 2) | ecosystem: Environmental > Aquatic >... | reverse complement strand
GATCACTCCAGAGGACTTAGATTTTTCAGTTCGCGTCCAACTGAAGACCCTAACCGCTGAGAATGCGGAGATGGTCGCACGTCACCTAGCGATGGTGTCGTTGCTGATTGAGGACGACCCACAACTCGCACACAAGCATGCCCTTGCCGCCTCCAGGAGGGCAGGTCGGTTGGCTATTGTGCACGAGACCCTGGGCATTACGGCCTATGCAAGTGGTGAGTTTGCCCTTGCAATCAGGGAGCTGCTGACTCACAGAAGACTTTCCGGATCCAACGATCAGCTGCCGCTAATCGTTGATTCCGAGCGTGGCTTGGGTAGACCCGAGCGCGCACTAGAAGCCGTGGTCGGTATTGACCGATCGAAGTTGACCACTGGCGTCAGGATCAACTTGGCTATTGCCCTTTCAGGAGCCCGGCTCGATTTGGGCCAGGCGGATCTAGCTCTGCAAGAGCTAGAGATTCCGGAACTTAATCCAAAGCGGGTTTTTGAACAGTCACCGCTACTTTTCCGCAGTTATGCAGAGTGCCTGCGTGAGCTTGAGCGCGATGGCGACCAATGGGACCAGCTTGCTGATCGCGCCGACAAGGCCATGGCTGAGCACGGCGAAGAAGTATTTGAGCTGTTTGAGGAAATCAAGATTCCTACTAGCGAGGAGTTCGAGAAGAAGCCAAGGTCCGATAACCCCTACAGCAAGCCTGACCGAAAATTTGATCGTGGCGACCGGAAGACTGACCGACCTGAGCGCAAGTACCCGCCTCGGGACGGCGCTAGGCCAGATCGCGGCGATCGCCCAGACCGAGGCTCACGCCCAGACCGAGGCTCACGCCCGGAACGCAGCGATCGACCAAATCGCAGCGAGAGGCCGGAGCGCTCTGAGAGACCAGATCGCGGAGCAAGGCCAGATCGCAGCGAACGACCTCGGGGCGAAAGACCAGAACGTTCAGACCGCCCAGATCGTAGTTCCAGGCCTGAACGCAGTTCTGGGCCTCAGCGAACCGGGCGACCTGATCGTGGACCAAGACCAGACAACAAGGGGAGAGGCCCTCGAGGTGCTGGTAAGTAGTTTCGACTCGGTCCTGCTTGACCTTGATGGAGTGGTTTATCAGGGCGAACTTGCTGTTACTAATGCGGTTGAGTCGGTCAACAAGCTTCAGGGCTTGGATATCAAGGTCGGCTACATCACCAATAATTCATCACGCAGGGCTGAGACCATTGCTGAGCAACTGACTTCCTTAGGGATAGCGACAACCCCAAACCAAATCGTTGGCTCCGCCAGGGCGGGCGCAAAATTGTTGGCCAAAAAAATTCCGGCCGGCCAGTCAGTTTTAGTTGTAGGCGGAGATGGTCTTCGGCACGAGGTCTCCGAGTCTGGTTTCAAGGTTGTCGATAAGGCTTCAGATTCTCCGGCCGCAGTTATCCAGGGTTTCAGCAAGGATGTCTCCTGGAGGGAGCTAGCAGAAGCCAGCTTTGCAATTCAAAACGGGGCCATTTGGGTGGCTACGAACCAGGATTGGACGATTCCGCTTGAGCAGGGAATTGCTCCAGGAAACGGGACACTGGTGGGGGCCGTACATACCGCTGTCGGAATACTTCCCGATTTTGCAGGCAAGCCGTTCCGTCCAATTTTCGATCAGGCGCTAGCTCAGCTGCAGATTCAAAGCCCGATTATGGTTGGTGATCGCCTTGATACGGACATCCGCGGGGCCAGAAAGGCGGGCATGAAATCGGCAGTCGTGCTCACTGGAATCGCGACGCGGAAAGAGCTGCTGGCGGCAAAGCCTGAGGATCGACCTAACTATATTCTTGAAGATTTGTCTGGGCTACTAGTTGACTATGTGGAGCCGAAATCCACCAAGCACGGCGTGAAGGTTGGCCAAGCCAACATCGAATTGCTGGCTGACAAATTGGTTGTTATTTCCGGAGACCCGCGTTCCCTGGATGCACTCAAGGCCGCCTGCCATCTAATCTGGAACTGTGGAAAGCCGATTTACGCCCTTGATGTCCCGCAAAGCCTCTACAGCTAGGAATGAAATTGTCCATTGAAAACCTTTCGGCGAAGCTAGCTGAGATTGAAAAGCTTCCTGTGGCTGAACAGCTGGCCCAGCTTGGAGAAATAATCACTGAGCTCGAAACCCAACTACTGTGAGCGAGCGGCTCGACATTGAGCTGGTAATCCGGGGCCTGGCGCGCTCCAGAACCCAGGCCGGTGCGCTGATAGCAGCCGGTAGGGTCACGGTAAATAGCAAGCCGGTCACCAAGGCCTCCCAAAAAATTGAACCTGAGGATTCTGTCGTCGTTTCAGAGGGAATCGATTTTGTTTCCAGGGCAGGGCACAAGCTGGCCCATGCTCTAGAAGTTTTTGAAATTTCCCCGGCCGGGATCTGTCTTGATGCGGGCGCTTCCACCGGTGGGTTCACTCAAGTTTTGCTTGAAAATGGGGCAGAGAAAGTTATCGCAGTTGACGTCGGTCACAATCAGTTGGTTTATGAACTGAAAAACGATCCGCGCGTCACTAGCCTGGAAGGCCAGAACCTTCGCAATTTCACCCTTGAGCAGCTGTTAGAGCACACAGCAGGCGAGCCAGTCAACTTGGTCGTGGTGGACCTGAGCTTTATTTCCTTAACCTTGGTGTGTGAGAAATTGGCAGAGCTTGCAGCAGGGGCGCCGCAGATCTGGCTGATTAAGCCGCAATTTGAAGTGGGCAAGCATTCGTTGAGTGCCACCGGTGTAGTCTCGAGCCGAACTGAGCGCAGGCGAGCCATAGAGCAGGTGCTAGATGGTGCCAGAGCGGCAAACCTGCACTGCCAACAAATCACAGAATCTCCCATTAGGGGAACCAACGGCAATACTGAGTATCTGGCTCTATTCGGTTCTAAGCGCATCGAGTATTCCAAGGAGACTGAGATTATCGAGGCACTGTTTGCGAAGGCGGACTAAGGATTTTCTTTGGCTCTCGAGCTGTTAGAAGTTATCAGCACTGTGTCTTGCTAGTCACTAGTCTTTAATTCTTGGAAAGGTGGGCGAATGACGAGAAACACCCTTGTGGTCTCCTCGGCAGAAACGCGCGCCGACGTCTCCACCACCCTAGAGATTTGCCAGAAGCTGGAAGCTCTGGGCATGACCTGTCTCTTTGCTGAGGAGGACATCAATCGCCTCTCTCTGGCCAGTGATTCTTCGATAGACCCCGCAAAGCTGTTTTCATCCCAACCACTTGAGTTGGTCTTCGTGCTTGGGGGAGACGGGAGCATTCTCAGGGCCGCTGAGCTTTCAAGACAGCAGGATGCCCCATTGCTTGGCATCAACCTGGGTCACATTGGTTTTATGGCAGAGGCCGAAATGGACGATCTGGACTCGGCTCTCAAGGCGCTTTCTGAAAAGGACTACAAGGTTGGGCATCGAGTGGCTCTCGAGGTTCAGGTTTTTCAAGACGGCAAGCTGGTTTTTGAAAGCTGGGCCCTAAACGAAGTGTCTGTCGAAAAAAGCGCAAGAGAGCGGATGCTGGAGGTTGTGCTGGAGGTGGATTCCAGGCCAGTGTCCTCGTTTGGTTGCGATGGTGTGCTAGTGAGCACTCCAACAGGATCTACCGCTTACGCATTTAGCGTTGGTGGTCCGGTTATTTGGCCTGATGTTCAGGCAATGATGATGGTGCCGATTTCGGCTCACGCTCTGTTTGCAAGACCGCTTGTGGTTGCTCCCGATTCAGAACTTGCAATTGAAGTGCTCAGGCGCTCGCCAGGAGCGGGCGTAATGTGGTGCGATGGCCGCAGGGCGATTGACCTGGGTCCGGGTTCAAGAATCGAAGTCAGAAAAAGTGACAAAGCGGTGCCCATGGTCATTCTCAGCGATGCCCCATTTAGCGATCGCTTGGTCAGAAAGTTTGCTCTTCCAGTCACCGGCTGGCGAGGTCCGGAGGGGTCGGCTTGATCTCTTCCATTGGAATCAGAAACATCGGTGTCATCAGCTCTGCAAACCTAGAGTTGGGTCCAGGTTTTACTGCTCTCACCGGAGAAACTGGCGCCGGGAAAACAATGGTTCTAACGGCACTGGGTCTGCTGCTTGGAAACAGAGCCGACTCGTCGACGGTGCGCACCGGCACCCAGCAGTCCCTGGTTGAAGGTCGTCTGGAAAGCTCCAATGAGGAGCTTTTGGAAAGACTGCAAGGCCTTGGGGCAGACACTTCGGAAGCCGAGATTCTGATCAACCGCACTGTAAATTCCGATGGCAGGTCGCGGGCTGCCATCGGCGGCGCCTCTGTTCCTATCTCGGTCCTGCAGGAAATCTCCGCAGACCTGGTAACCATTCACGGACAAAGCGACCAAATCAGACTGCGGTCGGTTAGCAAGCAGCGACAGGCATTGGATCTGTTCGGCGGCGCGGAGCTGGAATCCGCGAAATCCGACTATCAATCAGGTTTTAGGCAATACCAGGAGCTTCAGTCCAGACTCGAGCGAATGCGCTCCTCCTCGGAGTCCGACCGCTTGAAAATTGAGTCCCTCAAGCTAAAAATTTCAGACATTGAGGGATTATCAGCCGCCCCCGGCGAGCTGAGAGAAATCGACGAACAGATCCACAGGCTCTCTAACGTAGAATCGCTGCGCTTTGCTGCAACTGCAGCTCACGATGTGTTGAGCAGTGAAGAGGACAGCGACGCGGTCCAATTACTTGGAGCAGCTCACAAGGCCCTGGCTAATTCTGCAGATCCCACTCTTCTGGCTCTTGCTGGTGAGCTAACGGAACTGGCAGCAACTGCAAGTGATATTTCCAGCCAGTTGGCCAGCTACTTGGCCGATTTGGATGCCGACCCGAAGGCGCTCGACGAGCTCTTGGGTAGGAAAGCGGAGCTAGTGGCACTCGAACGTCGATATGGCACTGAGATTGACGAGCTGTTGACTGGCCTTCCTGCTCTCCACAGTGAACTTTTGGACCTCGATTCCTCGGATGAGCAGATTGAGAAGCTGGAGATGCAGTTCGCAGCCCTCACCGGCCAATTGGGGCAGCTGGCAAGTCAGCTCACGGCCAAAAGGCAGGCGGCCGGCGCAACGCTTTCTGAAAGAGTCGGTCAAGAACTTACTCAGCTAGCTATGCCCGGGGCAAAGCTGGTGGTCGAGATTTCCGAGAGCGCTGAGTTCGATAATCACGGGAAAGACAAAATTGAATTTCTGTTGGCTGCTCACTCCGGCATTGAGGCAAGACCTCTGAGCAAGGGTGCCTCAGGAGGAGAGCTCTCTAGAATCATGCTGGCTATCGAGCTGGTGCTGGTTTCAGGCACTCAGCTGCCAACAATGGTCTTTGATGAGGTGGATGCTGGTGTTGGCGGGCAAGCTGCGGTTGAGCTTGGCAGGCGCCTCAAGAAGCTCTCCGAATCCACTCAGGTTATTGTGGTCACCCACCTGCCTCAAGTGGCGGCCTTTGCTGATCACCAAATCCGAGTCTCCAAAGACATCACCGGCCAAATTACCGAGTCGTCGGTGGAAGTCTTGAGTGACAGCGAGCGGCAAATAGAGCTGGCGAGAATGCTTTCCGGTACCCCGGATTCAACGGTTGCACTCGAGCACGCAAAAGAATTGCTGAATTCCGCAAAATAATCTAGTTGTCTTGACCTCCTAGGGTAGTTTCAGATGATAGATTGAAGTTCCATGGTGAAACCCTCTGGAACCCCCCGACACATATTCGTAACTGGTGGGGTCGCATCCTCTCTAGGCAAAGGCTTGACAGCCGCCTCCCTCGGTAATCTGCTTCGCGCAAGAGGCGTTTCCGTCGTGATGCAAAAGCTCGATCCCTACCTAAACGTTGATCCAGGGACCATGAATCCTTTCCAGCACGGTGAAGTATTTGTGACTGATGATGGCGCCGAGACTGACCTAGACATTGGTCACTACGAACGATTTTTAGATATCAACCTAGACAGCGCCGCCAATGTGACCACCGGTCAGGCTTACTCGACCGTAATTGCCAAGGAGCGTCGCGGAGAATACTTGGGGGATACCGTCCAGGTAATTCCTCACATCACCGACGAGCTAAAGCGGCGCATGAGGCTGCAGGCAACCAAAGAGCCAATTCCGGATGTGATCATCACTGAAATCGGTGGCACTGTCGGAGACATCGAATCCCAGCCCTTTATGGAGGCGGCACGTCAGGTCAAACAAGATGTGGGAAGAGACAACGTGTTCTTCGTGCATGTAACGCTGGTGCCGTTCCTAAAACCCTCTGGCGAACTAAAGACCAAGCCAACTCAGCACTCGGTAGCAATGCTGCGGTCGCTTGGAATTCAACCAGACGCGATCGTGTGTAGATCTGACCGAGAGCTGCCAGATTCCATCAAGAGCAAGATCTCTCAAATGTGTGACGTTGACCGGGCGGCGGTAGTCACTGCGGCAGATGCATCGTCGATTTATGACATCCCGCAGGTTTTGCACGATGAGGGGCTCGATAGCTACATCATCGATGCCCTGAGACTTGAGGTCAACGATGTCGACTGGACCAATTGGTCTCCGGTGTTGGATGCTGTCCACAGTCCAAAGCATGAGGTGAACATCGGGCTGGTCGGTAAGTACATTGACCTTCCTGATGCCTATCTGTCTGTAACCGAGGCAATTCGAGCCGGCGGCTTTGCCGAGCACGCCAAGGTCAACATCCACTGGATTCGATCCGATGACTGCGAAACCAGTCAGGGTGCGATGGATCAGCTTTCTGACATGGACGCCATTTGTGTCCCCGGAGGCTTCGGAATCCGTGGCATCGAAGGAAAACTCGGAGCGCTGAAGTTTGCCAGAGAAAACCAGATTCCAACACTGGGTCTGTGCCTAGGACTGCAGTGCATGGTGATTGAATACGCCCGCAATGTTGCCGGAATTACCGATGCAACATCAAGTGAGTTCGACCCACAGGGAGCGAACCCTGTGATCGCCACCATGGCTGAGCAGATTGACAAGCTGGCTGCCTCAGACCTTGGTGGAACCATGCGTCTTGGAATCTATGAGGCGAAACTTTTGCCTGGATCAGTGGTGGCTGAAACCTACGGTGCAACCACCGCAAGTGAGCGCCACCGCCACCGCTACGAAGTAAACAACAGCTATCGCGAAGAGATCGCGGGAGCTGGACTTGTGTTCTCAGGAACCAGTCCGGATGGCGAGCTAGTTGAGTATGTGGAACTGCCAAAATCTGTCCACCCCTACTACGTTGCCACCCAGGCTCACCCGGAATTTAAGTCCAGACCAACCAAGCCAAACCCAATGTTCCACGGTTTGATAAAGGCCGCACTTGAAAGACAGAAGCAGCAGCGGCTTTTTGACGAAAACTAGATAGATGCTGCCGCTAGATAACTACCTGCGGCACCTCAGTGTTGAACGGGGTCTCAGTAAAAACACGCTGAGTGCATACCGTTTAGATCTGGGTAAATATCAAGAGTTCTTAGCTGACCACAGCTTGGCAGTTGAAACTGTAGTCACCAGTAGCATCACAGAATTTTCGATGCATCTGTCAGCCTCTGGCCTCAAGGCTAGCTCTGTGTCGAGGATCCTTGCCGCGATCAGAGGCTTCCACGCATTTTTGGTGCTGGAGGGGATCCGCGAAGATGATCCCACCAAAAAAGTCAGACCACCAAAGCTTTCGCAGCGACTTCCGAAAGCACTTAGCCAGCAACAGATGCTGGACCTGCTTAGGGCCGCTGGCCCGGAACCTGATGATGAGACTGCTGACCCGCTTCGACTTCGGGATCGAGCGATTGTCGAGTTGATGTATTCAACCGGAGCTCGAGTCAGTGAGGTGGTTGCAATTGACCTGGACGAAGTCGATGATTCTGGCCTGATTCGAGTTCGAGGCAAGGGTGCAAAGGAGCGAGTGGTACCAATCGGGTCATTTGCAATGCGCTCTATTCAGGCATATCTAGTTCGAGCTAGGCCAGCGTTAAATCAGAGTGGCGCAACAGCACTGTTTTTGAATAAACGGGGATCGCGCCTTTCCAGGCAAAGCATCTGGGACCTCGTGCAGCGCTCCGGAGAGGCTATTGGCCTCGATGTTTCGCCTCACGCATTGAGGCACTCATTTGCAACTCACCTGATAGAGGGCGGAGCTGATGTCAGGGTGGTTCAGGAGCTGCTCGGGCACGCATCTGTGGCAACCACTCAGATTTACACACTGATGACAATTGACACCGTGCGCGAGGCTTATCTGAGTGCTCATCCACGCGCGCGGCGGTAGGCTATGCGTAAGAAGTTGGAGGTTTAGGTGAATCTATCGAAGAAGGTGTTCCCTATACCGGCGAAGCTAAAAGAGCACGGGCCGGCAAGGATCATTGCCATGTGTAATCAAAAAGGCGGAGTTGGTAAAACCACAACCACAATCAACCTTGCCGCAGCCCTGGCCGAGTATGGCCGCAAGGTGTTGGTAATTGATTTTGACCCGCAGGGTGCCCTGTCTGTAAACCTGGATGCGGATTACCAGGATGCTCCTACGATTTACGACCTAATGATGGACAGCAAGGCTGACCCTAAGGCTGCCATTCAACAGACTTCCATCGAAAACTTGGACATAATTCCAGCAAACATTGACCTTTCAGCCGCAGAGATGAACCTGGTTACTGAAATGGGCAGGGAGCGGGTGCTGGACGGCATTTTGCACAAGATCAAGAACGACTATGACGTGATCTTTATTGATTGCCAGCCTTCGCTTGGCCTACTAACCGTCAATGCGCTAACTGCTGCCCATGGAGTTCTGATCCCCATGGCAACCGAGTTCTTCGCCCTTAGGGGAGTGGCACTATTGGTTCAGACGGTTGAAAAAGTCAAGGCAAGAACTAATCCGTCACTCGAGCTCGACGGACTGATTCCAACAATGCATGATGCAAGAACACTGCACGCCCGAGAGGTTCTTGAGCGCCTCCAGGAAGCTTTCCCGGGACAAGTTTTCGACACCGCCATAGCCCGCACAGTGAAGTTTCCAGATGCAACCGTTGCTCGCAAGCCAATCACTCAATTTGCTGCAAGTTCAGACGCAGCCGAGGCTTACCGCAGGGTTGCAAGGGAGCTGGTGAAGCGTGGCAGTGCAGCTTGAATCAGAGGTTGATTTCGAGTTACAGCTGGAAAACTTTGAAGGACCGTTTGATCTTCTCCTAAACCTTATTGGCAAGCACGAACTCGACATCACCCAGGTTGCGCTGGCCAAGGTCACCGATGAGTTTTTGAAGTACGTAAAGAAACTCGACAGCAAGCAGGAGATCGAGAGCGCATCTGAGTTTTTGGTAGTGGCTGCAACTCTGTTGGACATGAAAATTGCCAGCCTGCTGCCACAGGGTGAGGCGGTCGATTCCGAGGACATCGCGCTGCTAGAGGCTCGTGACCTGCTTTTTGCAAGATTGCTTCAGTACCGAGCATTCAAGGAGATTGCTTCTTGGTTCAGCACCTCCTTGGACATCGAGAGCGGTCGAATTGCGCGTGAGGTAAGGCTTGAGGAGCCATATCGAAATCTCAGACCAGAACTTCGTTGGAACACCGACCTTGCTGAGTTTGCAAAGATTGCAGAGCTTGCGTTCACACCTAAGGAAATCCCTGGGGTTGGACTCACTCACCTACACGCCCCAAAGATCAGCATTCGTGAGCAGGTCGGGATTCTGGTTGCCAAGCTTCGCAAAACCAACCGACTGACTTTCCGTGAGCTAATTTCTGGAAGCAAGGATCGAGCCGAGTTCGTAGCTAGATTTCTGGGGGTCTTGGAGCTCTATCGCTTGGGAGCAGTGGGCATCGAACAAACTGGCCCGTTTAGCGATTTCGCTGTTACCTGGGAGCAAAGCGATTTCAGCGATGAAACCCTTGCTAGCTTAGGAGGCGATTATGACGACTGATTTTCAACTTAGGGCCGCGCTAGAGGCGTTGCTACTCAGTGCCGAGACTCCACTGAACCTGGTGACCATGGCCGGAGCGCTTGAAGTTCCAATAGGAACCGTCAGCGCCGAGATCGAGGCCCTGGTTCTTGACTACAACCAGGCTCACGACGGGGCCGGTCGCGGCTTTGAGCTGCGCGAGGTTGGCGGAGGTTGGCGCTTCTATGTTCGCCAGAGCCACGACTGGGCTTTGCGGCAACTGGTTGCAAACGAGAATCCGGCAAAACTTAGCCAGGCCGCTCTAGAGACTCTTTCGGTGATTGCCTACCGTCAGCCGATTTCACGTGGCCAGGTGTCTTCGATACGAGGAGTGAACGTCGACTCGGTGGTTAGAACTCTGATCTCCAGGGGCTTGGTTGCAGAGCTCTATGCCGACAGTGACACCGGCGCACAAATGTTTGGAACAACTCAGATGCTGCTAGAGGTATTGGGCATCAATTCAATCGATGAGCTTCCAGCTATTAGTCCCTACCTCCCAGATCAGGATGGCATTGAGTAACTACGACCAAGAACCAGAAAACCAAGAGGGTGTCCGGCTACAAAAGGCGCTGTCTGCAGCGGGAGTTGCCTCCAGGCGAGCCTCTGAGGACCTAATAACCAAGGGCCGGGTCAAGGTCAACGGCAAGGTAATAACTGAACTGGGAAGTCGCATCAACCCGTTGGAAGACAACGTGATGGTCGATGGTAAGCCGGTGCAGATGGATCCAGATCGGGTCTATTTTGCCTTCCACAAACCCAAGGGTGTTGTGTCAACAATGTCCGACGAAAAGGGCCGGGCCTGCCTGGCTGATTACTTCATTGGCATGGATCGGGTTTTCAATGTTGGAAGGCTAGATGCTGAAACAACCGGCGTGATTCTCATGACTAACGATGGCCAGCTCGCAAATCAACTTGCTCACCCAAGCTACGAGGTCGAAAAACTCTATGTTGCCAAAGTCAAGGGTGTGCTAACCCGAGTCGAGATTCAGCGACTGAAAGACGGGGTTCGGCTAGAGGATGGACTAGCTAAGGCGGATAGCGCTCGTATCTTGGATCAAAACGATGCCTTCACGCTGGTGGAGCTTGTGCTTCACTCCGGGAAGAACCGAATTGTACGCCGCATGATGGAGGCAGTTGGACACCCGGTTATTGACCTAACCAGGAAGAGCTTTGGCCCACTGAGACTGGCTAACCTAAAGGCGGGACAGTTCCGTGAGCTTAGTAAGCTGGAGGTTAGTTCCCTGATGCAAGTTGGCCAGGCCGGGGAGAAATCTAGGAGGCGCTAATGGCAATCCGTGCAATTCGTGGGGCTATTCAGCTAGACAGCGATGAGCGTAGCCACCTGCTCCAGTCAACCGCAGAGCTTGTAACCAAGGTTATGCATGCTAACTCGCTTCAGAGCGCCGATCTGATCTCAGTTTGGTTCACGGCAACCCCTGATGTGACAAGTGAGTTTCCGGCTGTTGCAGCCAGGGAACTGGGCTTGGGCGATGTGCCGCTGATGTGTTCGGTGGAGATGGACGTGAAGGATGCCATGCCGAGGGTAATTCGGCTCATGATGCATGTGGAGACCAAGATTGCTCGACCTGAAATTCAGCACATCTACCTGCGCGGTGCTCAGGGGCTCAGGGCAGACCTAGCGCAGTGAGCGTCACGAGCATAAAGGTCGTTGGGGTTGGTTTGATTGGAACCAGCCTCGGTTTGGCGCTGGCACGAAAAGACATCGTTGCGAACCTCAGCGACAAGTCCAAGGTCAACCTAGATTTAGCCATTACTTACGGTGCTGGGAAGAACCTCGACGAGGAGCCTGAGTTGGTGGTGGTGTCCGTTCCACCTAAGTACACCGCACAGGTTGTTATTGAGCAATTGAACCAGCATCCAAATGCTTTGGTTACTGATGTGGCGAGCGTGAAATCGAACATCCTGGCCCAGGTTATTGCAGGTTCACCTGAGCAAGCTGCGCGCTACCTCGGCTCGCACCCAATGGCCGGCAGGGAGGCAAGCGGTCCAATTGGAGCTAGGGCCGACATTTTCTTTGCGAGACCGTGGGTAATTACCCCTCACGATGGCACCGCTCAGAAGCACATAGACACACTGAGGCACCTCGCCATGCAGTTAGACGCACTGCCTGTAGTAATGAGCCCGGTTGAGCACGATCAGGCCGTTGCGCTGGTTTCCCACCTGCCACAGCTGATCTCGTCGGCGCTCGCAGCAAGACTTGTGGATGGCAGCAAGGAAATGCTCAATCTTTCCGGACAGGGCCTTCGAGACACCACCAGGATTGCAGCCAGCGATCCTCAAATGTGGCTGCAGATTTTGAGCCAGAACGATCAGAAGATCAAGCCACTGCTGAGCTCCTTGATTGAAGATCTGAAGCAGCTCGCAGCAAGCTTTGAAAACCTTGCCGATCAGGATTCTCTTGCCGTCGTTCAAGACCTTATGGCACGAGGAAATTCTGGAGTGGAGTCAATTCCAGGCAAGCACGGTGGTAAGTACTTTGAGTATGAGGTCGTGACTGCCCTGATTGACGATTCCCCAGGCGCGCTGGCATCGCTGCTGGTGTTTGTTGGTGAAATAGGTGTGAACCTCGAGGACATTAGCCTCGAGCACTCACCTGGAGCGCCCATTGGCATCGTGGAGATGCAGGTTTTACCAGAGGTTGCCACAAAGCTGGCAGAGGCCCTTACTGAAAACGGTTGGCGGTTGGCCTAGTGGCGGAAATGGTAGTTGCAGTTGATGGTCCTGCCGGATCCGGTAAATCCAGCGTTTCTAGGCAAGCGGCCAGAGAACTTGGCTTTGGCTATTTGGACACCGGAGCCGGCTATCGGGCTTTTGCCCTGCATCGCTCAAACAATCACGAGCAAACCTTGGAGCACTTGATCTCGGGCTTTGACTACCTGATTTCGTGTGATCCAGACAATGAATTGGTGATGCTCGAGGGCAAGGACGTCACCGAGACAATCAGAACTGCCAGGGTTTCTGCTCTGGTGAGCGAGGTCGCGCGGATTCAAGATGTCAGAAGGCTGCAGTTCGCTGATGCCCGTGAGCGTATTGCAGCCTGCCCAAAGCCCGGAATTGTTGTCGAGGGCAGGGACATTACTACCGTGGTTGCTCCCGATGCGGCAATTAAAGTTCTGCTAACTGCCTCGGAAGCCGTTAGGCTAGAGCGTCGGGGTCTGGATGGACAGGAACCCTCAGAAAATATTCTTTCTCGCGACCGCTCAGACGGGCAGGTTGCAGACTTTATTACTCCAGGGGCAGGCGTCACTCTTCTGGACACGACAGAAATGACTTTCGAAGGCAGCGTGGCTGCCCTGGTAAAAATGATTAGGGAGGTGAGCTAAGTGAGCGATTCAGACAATCTAGAAGAAGCAAAGACCGGTCTGCTCAAGGAAGAACTCGTCGATTACGAGTTGGACCAAGAGGACATTGATTTACTTGACTTAGATCTCGCAGACTCCCCGGAGTCTGGCTTTCACAGCGCTCCTCCGGTTCTTGCCATTGTTGGTAGGCCGAACGTGGGTAAGTCAGCTCTGGTTAACAGGATTCTCGGCCGACGTGAAGCGGTAGTTGAGGACAAGCCCGGCATTACTCGTGACCGAGTGTCCTATAAGGCTGAATGGAATGGCAAGGCAATCACCCTGGTGGACACCGGTGGTTGGGAAATCGACGCCAAGGGCATCGACCTTTCGGTTGCACAGCAGGCGGAGATCGCAGTTGAGCTTTCCGACGGCGTTTTGTTTGTGGTTGACGCAATGGTCGGACCAACTGCTTCGGATGAGCGCGTTGTGCAGATGCTTAGGGCCAGCGGCAAGCCGGTAATCGTGGTTGCAAACAAAATTGATGACCTTCATCTTGAACCAGAAGCGGCAGCGCTTTGGTCGCTAGGCCTCGGCGAACCATTCCCGGTCTCTGCCCTCCACGGCAGGGGAGTAGCTGACCTGTTGGACGCAGCTTTGAAGATGCTTCCAGAGAAGTCAGAGGTTGCCGAAGACCAGTATTCAGGGCCTAGAAGAGTGGCTCTAATCGGCCGCCCAAACGTCGGTAAGAGTTCGCTGCTAAACAAGGCAACTGGCACTAACCGTGCGGTGGTAAATGACCTTGCTGGCACAACCCGAGACCCAATCGACGAGCAGGTTGAAATCGCCGGCAAGATCTGGCGCTTTGTTGACACCGCCGGAATTCGAAAGAAGCTGCATAAGCAACAGGGTGCTGACTTCTATGCAGCACTTCGAACCGCCGCGGCGCTTGAGCGGTCAGAGGTTGCAGTGGTTTTGCTGGACGTAACCCAACCAATCAGCGAAGCCGATGTTCGAATCGTGCAGCTTGGCTTGGATTCAGGGCGAGCACTAGTTCTTGCCTTTAACAAGTGGGACCTGTTGGACGACGATCGTCGTCATCAGCTTGAAAAGGAAATCGAAGCAGACCTTGCTCACGTTGACTGGGCACCTCGCGTAAACCTGTCGGCATTGACCGGTAGGCACCTGGAGAAGTTGGTTCCAGCACTAGAGCTTTCCCTTGAGTCTTGGGACAAGCGAGTTCCAACTGGAAAGTTCAATGCATTCTTGCAGGAGCTGCAAGCCTCCAACCCTCACCCAATCAGGGGCGGAAAGCAGCCAAGAATTCTGTTCGGAACCCAGGCAGCCGCACGGCCTCCAAAGTTCGTGGTGTTTTCAACTGGCTTCCTAGAGGCTGGCTATCGCAGGTTCATAATCCGTAAGCTTCGAGAGACCTATGGTTTTGAGGGTTCGCCGGTTGAGCTTGGAGTAAGGGTCAGGGAGCGCCGGAAAAGGGCGCGCTAGTGAAGCCCGCTTCATCACTTATCAACACCCTCCGAGGCTTTTTGATCGGGACGGCCGAGGTCATTCCAGGGGTCTCCGGTGGCACGATTGCCCTGATCGTTGGCGTTTACGAAACCATCATTTCTGGAATTTCCGATTTTGGTTCTGCTCTCGGGTATCTGGTTCGAGGAAAGACAACCCAGGCCCTAGCTTCGTTCAAGAAGATCCGCTTTGCAGTTCTGCTGCCAATTCTGTTTGGAATGCTGGTGGCAATCTTTGCAGCGGCAGCAGTACTCGAGCCGCTGATTGAATCAGAGCCAGAGTTAGTGCGCGCTGGTTTTGCCGGCATGCTGATTGCCTCCTTCTATGTCCCGGCCAAAATGATCAGAGCATCCGTTAGCGTCACCACCGGAATTGCCATTCTGGCCGGTGCCGCAATAGCCTTCTGGCTGACATCATTGCCCAATGCTGGGATAGAAAATCCCAGCTGGTGGCAGATAATTTTGTTCGCGTCTCTGGCGGTGTGCGCCCTGGTGCTGCCTGGCGTGTCAGGGTCCTTTTTCCTGCTGGCGGTCGGCATGTATGCACCGACAATCGCAGCAGTGAATGAAAGATCATTTGGGTACCTAGGACTGTTTCTGCTCGGTGCTGTAGCTGGCCTTCTAGTGTTTGCAAGAGCGGTTGAGTGGTTCCTACTTCACCACCGAGGCTTCACTTTGAGTCTGATGCTGGGACTCATGATCGGTTCGCTTCGTGCTCTGTGGCCTTGGCAGTCAGCTGATCGTGAACTGCTGCCAGTAAGTGATCCAGGGCTGCCGCTAGTGGCGCTGGTAATTGGTCTCTTGATTGTTGTGGTCACCATAATTGCCGAGCACCACATCAGGGCACGAGCAACCCAATAGACTTTGACGGTTGCTGCAAAGTAACGGGCTGTAGCGCAGCTTGGTAGCGCACTTGTCTGGGGGACAAGGGGTCGTGGGTTCAAATCCCGCCAGCCCGACGGCGTGTTGAGTTAATGGCTCTCGATGTTTCCACTGTTGCAGCCTAAAGCGCCAGTTAGAGCCTAAGCACGGCCTATCAATGCGGTTAACCCCACTAAAACGCGGCCGCCAAAAATAGGTGGGCTATTTTCGTGACATGGCTGCAGTCACCAGAGGCATTTCGGACACGGGAAGACCTCGCTCATGAAATTGTTTCCGAAGATTTTGACTGTTGCCACCTCGGTACTGCTTGCGGCTGGCTGGTCGAGGCCCCTCAAGTTAGGTCAGCGCTTTTAGTTGCTTCTCCGGAGACAGCTTGAGGAAAACATCAAATTCTTCATAAAAGACGTCTATGTCTCTTCCGAAGACATCCGCGAACGCTTTGTAGAAGCCATCAGTTTTATTGGCCTCGTAGAAGTCAAAAAAGATCGCCTCATCGGAAGTTATTTCGACCAAGAACGCCATTGCCAGGTAACCCATTCCATACTGAAGAAACCCAATGCACAATTCGCTCTGACAGTAACTCTTGGTTCTGGTGGCGGCATCTTCCGTCTCGATGTCGATCAGGCGCAAGCTCGGCCAAGTTTCGAGGCCCCGTTGCACGTCACCAATGGATTCTCGAGTCATGTCCAGTCGAATGTTCGGATCCCACCCTTCCTGTTGCGCTAGAAAGACAGCAAAATACTCTGCCGCTCCCTCCTCAAACCATCGAGGCATTGGAAAGCCTCCCTCGTAATGCGGCCTGTAGATCTGCTGGGATCCTTGGTAAACATGAAAATATTCGTGAGCAGTCACCTTTTGCAGGCCGACTAGCTCCTCGGGATGCTTCAGGGAACAAAATTCGTTTTGCTTGTTGGCACAAGGGTTGTTTACGAAATAGAAAACTGGATCATCTAAGTACCAGGCGGCTCCGGCGAATGCGTTGCCACCGGGATAGATTGCTGACATTTCTCGCATTGATTCGCCTTGATCTTGCGAGCACTGTTCGAAACTGATGTCGGGGTTGCCCCAAGAGCAGAAGTCTTTGATCATCGGCTCAAGCACTTCGGGGTCATTGCCTACCGTGTAAAACTTGAGTGGACCGTAATTTCCTAAGTAATCTGTCGCAGCTCGCAGCGACTTAGAGGTGGCATCAAGAATTTCCTGCGGAACATCGGGTGTGGCCAGCATCTGAATGGGGCTGGCCTGGGCCCGGTCCCAACCGAGAGATTGGAGCCTTTTCGCATTCTCCTTGGCTATTTCAGATACCGGGCCCATGAACCTCTCAGGGGTCAGATGCTCTATCCCCAAAAAATCCAGTTCGTAGACGCATTCTTCAAAGGGCCCGCGAGCCAATCGGTTTTCCTCGGTTAGAAGTAGCGGGTAGTTATCTATGCATTCCTGACTGGCTTCTGTCGACCAAGAAAAACAAGTATCTGCATCAGATGGGCACGTCTCAAATGGCAAATTCGCCGCACTCTCATTCGATCTACCCTGGCTCACGGTTGCGCAGGAAGCAAGAAGAGCCCCCGCAACCAGCAAAGAGATTGCAGTAAATACCGGTCGTTTAGTCGACAATGATGTCCATTCTGAAGAGGTAGGGCCACCCTACTCCCATGCGAAGAGCCGGTAAGTGCCTCTCCGCCGCAAATTGAGTATTAAGTGATAAGTTAGCTATACACTAAGGGTAACAAGTATTTCTTCACCGAAGCTGGAAGGTCTCCACATGAAAACGAGCCCGGACAAAAAACTGAGTGCGCAAATAATGACAGGGCGCCTGCTCATCTTCAGCACAGTGACTGCGCTAGTCCTAGCCGGCCTTACCGCCTGTTCTAATGATTCGACCGAAACGCCAGCCGCACCCGGGAGTGCTTCCAGCCAGAGTGAAGAAGGCGCTGAGGCGGAAGAAGTCGACGGCGCAGCAGAGGCTGAGGGAGAAGTTTCCGAGAGCGCAACAGAGACTGCGACAGGGACGACTGAGACCTCTAAACCAAAGGCCAAGCGGGGTCCAACCCGAGTAGCGATGAGCTTTGCCGACGGCATCACGTCCCAGGAAGTCCTCGATTGGGTAGATGCCGCCACAGGTCAGATGCTAAATCCACCAACCGATTTCATGGGACTGCTCTGGCCAATAGGTAGAGCATTAGATGACGAGCCAGACCCCCAGGTATTTGATGGTGATCCATTCATGGAGCATAGTGACGTCCTTGGGGACGATGAGCTTGACGAGGTTGCCGCCTACTTTAGAAATTGGCAGGCGGGACTTGAGGGCTGCGACCCAGAGGACGCCAGAGGTTTTGACGAAGGGGCAGCGCGAGTCGAGCGTTGGATCAAGGGTGGAGCGAACGTTGCAACAGCGCCGGACCCATGTTTTGAATCCAGATCCGCAATCGTTGCGTGGTCGGCGGATCAAGACAAACAGACCGCGAAACAGGTCTTTTTCCACGAGTCATATCACGGACTTTCTAACTACCTGCTCAGGCAATGCAGCCCAGTACTGGGCAGGCAAGAGGACAGCATGAACGACCTACGTTGGTTTGCAGAGGGCACTGCTGATTACTTTGGTGTCTATATGGCAGCCAAGGACGATGGCCGAGACGACTATGTTCAGACGATGCTCAAGCGCGCATATCTGGACCTTCGTGGAGACCCAGGAATGCCGCTTGAGGCAAACACGTATGTTCAAGCTGCGGCCATGATTCTGATGATTGAGCGCGGGATGATCACCGAGGAGCAGATTCTAAATGGGAGCTACTTCAACAGTTGTGATTGGATAAACACTTTCGACCCTGATGCCCCGGGCATCGATTACATTTTCGAGAACTTCAACAAGATCGAGGTTTCCGGCGGAAGCTATTCATATTCTGAAGCAACCATCGCGGGATAAACGCCGCGGCTGGCTCCTCTAGTTCCCGGGCCAGTAAGAGTGGGATAATTTCTCTCAAAGAAAGAAGCAGCAATGACTAAAAGCCCCACCAGGATCGGCATAGTAGAAGACAACGACCTGCTGCGCCTGTCTCTTGGAACTTCGCTTTCCCAAGAGAATCTCGAAATAGTGTTTTCTGTTTCAACAGCACTGGAAGCTTTGGAGCTGATTGAAACCGCCAAGATTGATGTGCTAATTGCTGATCTTCACCTAGGAGAGACAATCAATGGCATTGATGTTTCGCTTCTCTGGCAGAAGGCTCATCCGGATTTGGGGGTTGTTTACCTGACCAGCTACGAGGATCCACGCTTAATCAGTGGTGGCAAGTCGCCTGTGATGGCAGACAACTCCGTGTATGTCACTAAGTCTTCGATATCCGAAATTGATCAGCTGGTTCAGGCCATCAACTTATCTCTCGAAAAAAAGGGCGCGCCGAAAAACGCACGCACCGGTCCACTGGCAAAGCTCACCGATGTTCAGATGGAGACGCTCTCGCTGCTGGCACTCGGTCACTCAAATAAAGAAATCGCTAGAATCCGCGGCATTAACGAAGAGTCAGTCGCCATCTCCTTGAATAGAATTTCAAAGGCCCTTGGCCTTCCGGCTCAAATGGACAGAAATCAACGAGTTCACTTAGCGCGGGTTGTTCTAAGGGGACAAGGCAAGTGAGATGCAGGCCCTAAAAAACACCTTTGGCGCTATTGGTGGCCCGTGGCTCCTGGACCGTCTCCAGTCGGCACTGGTTGGAATTCCAGTAATCCTAATTGTTAGCTTGGGCTGGTCTGGAGCAGCTACTTGGGATCAGTATCTAGTTACCTTGTTTAGCAACATACTTATTTTTGGCCTTGTTCTATTAACTTCGGAGCTTGCCCGGCGCACAATCTTCGCCTCAATTCGTGAGCGACCCGCCAACCCTTTCCTGGTCTTAGCGTTCGGTGCCGGATTGGGTGCGGTCGTCTATCTGCTGGAATGGGTTTTGGAAAGCTCGCTAGCTGACCTTGCTGACCTGCCAAGCTTGGGGCGGTTGGCAGTTTTCACGGTTGCCGGGGCAATCTTGATTCCAGCAGCTTCGCTGCTGGAAAGACTAAGAAGACGCTCCAGAGTCCGTCGCAGAATTAATCTCGAACGAGTCACCGCACCTATTGACCAGGCAAAATTGAGCGCTAACTTGGCGCTGGTATTCGATGATCTATCTGCAAATGTGTCTGCAAAGTTCCGCCAACTACGTCGGGATGTGGGGCTTACCAGTCGAGACTCGCTGGAACGAGTGATCATGGACTGCATTAAACCGCTTTCCAAGTCGCTGGCCCACCTCGGTGGTCCCACAGCCCGCTATTTCCTTATCAGGGGAACCACTGCCGAGGCGCTGGCGCTAAGGCCATTTGGCACGCCCATTCCAGCGGCTTTTGTATACGCGGCAGGGTTCTGGCTGGTTAATGTGGTCTTCGGCAGAGGTGGAAGCGCAGTGATCCCTGCGCTAAGTAGCTTTTTTCTGCTGACAATAACTATATTTTTTGCCCAGTTAGCGTGGTCGAAATTCGCCCGTGGCAGAGGTCTCTTGGCAATTCTTGTATTCGCCTCAATAATGTCGATCCCAATCACCTCAGTGAATCAGTTCTATCTTTCGGGTTCCATCCAGCTTGAGGGCTTTGTGGCCGGGTTGCTGCTGAATTTCGTTGTTGTTAGCTCCGTGCTGGTGGCGGTGGCCCTAATTTCATTTCGTCCCGAGCTCCAAGTTGGGGAGTATCAGAACATACTCCAGAACGGCAAGAGCGGGTCTCTGAATCAGGCTTTCAGTGCGATGATCTACCGGAGGCTGTCCCAGAAGCTACACGGGGCAGTTCAGTCCGATGTGCTCGCGCTCCAGCTTTCAATCGATGCAGCTCAGGCGATTGATCCGGTGGAGCTGGAGGACGAGGTGCTCACAATAATCGAGAAGGCACGAGATGAGTTTTTGGCCGACACTGAACTGCCCTTGTCTAATCGCCTGAAGTCGCTCACTGATCAGTGGGCTTTCGTTGCCGAAGTGGTTGTGACCAACAGCTGCCGAGATCTTTCTCCACTTCAGGAAAATGTCTGCTTCATGCTTATTCAGGAGGCCGTGACTAACTCAGTTCGTCACGGCTCAGCCAGAAAGGTTGAGGTAAAGCTGAGAAGCGAAAAACCGGGAGTGTTCAATCTAAGCGTTGTCGATAATGGCACTGGCCCACTTGCAAAAAGCTCAAAACTGGGCTCTGGACTCAGTGTGCTGAGAGCGCTCACAGAGGATGAGTTCTCCCTGAGCTTCAATGAGGGCGGCGGCGCCAAATTGACCGCAACCATATATTCTTAGACCGCGCCAGGGCTCAGCTTCCCAAAACTCGACTTAGAACAAGAGCACCTCTAACTGCAGCCGCCGTGGAGAGCGATTGCATCCCGAGAAGCGGCAACCTAAACTATTTTTAGTTCAGCCGGCGCTCGAACTGAGTCCGACATGAAGATGAGATTCGACTAATGAAACTATCCAGAAGAATGATGCCGCGAAGGTTCATTGGAATTGTGGCCGTTACCTTCGTCGCTCTAATTGGTGCAGCTGCGTTTCGGTCGACCACCTCAATCTTTTTCGAGCCATTGGAAACCGAGTTTGGATGGAGTCGAACCGACACTTCTCTTGCACTATCTGTAAACCTCGTCTTCTACGGCCTGGTGGCGCCGTTTTCGGCAACGCTCATGGAGCGTTTTTCTATCAGATCTGTCGCCACTATGGCACTGGTTCTCGTGTCTTTAGGGACGGGCCTGACCGTGTTTATGACCTCTAGCTGGCAACTTATTGCCCTCTGGGGAGTATTGGTCGGCTCCGGCACTGGTTGCCTGGCCCTCGTGTTCGGTTCCATGGTGGCTAGTCGCTGGTTTATCAGGCACCGCGGCGTCGTCACTGGAATATTTTCTGCGGCTTATGCCACCGGGTCACTGGTCTTTCTGCCACTGATTTCGATAGTGCTCATCGCATCTGGCTGGAAAACGGCCTCCGTGATTGTGGCCTGCTTCTCGCTCTTGATTGCGGCAGTTTTCTTTATATTCTTCCGTGATAGACCCGAAAAGGTTGGCCTGAGACCACTTGGCTGGGTTCCGACAAATGAAGTTCCGGACGCCGCACCGATTTCTGTTATGGGCAACCTACGGGTTTTGCGTGATGCAAGCAGAACCAGGGCCTTCTGGGCGTTGGCCTTAACGTTCTTTATTTGCGGCTGGACGACAAACGGCCTCATCGGCGCACACTTTATTCCGGCAACCAGTGATCACGGCATGCCACTGCAGTTGGCTGCGGGGCTCCTGGCGATGGTTGGAGTATTTGACTTGGTCGGCACAATAGCGTCGGGCTGGCTCACCGATCGCTACAACCCGGTTGTGCTTTTGGCTTTTTACTACGGCCTTAGGGGACTGGCACTGTTTACGGTTCCTTTTGTACTTGGCCCAACGGCAGAGCCGCCACTAATTTTTTTCGTAGTGTTTTATGGGTTGGACTGGATCGCTACTGTCCCGCCAACTATCGAATTGTGCCGCCGATATTTTGGCGTGAACCGGTCCGGAGTCGTTTTCGGTTGGGTGTTTGCAAGCCACATGGTCGGTGCTGCCGTGGCGTCAATTTTCGCGGGGGTTATACGACAGACACAAGGGACCTACTTCATTGCTTGGATTACTGCCGCTGTGCTTTGCTTGATTGCGACAATTTATATATTGAGCCTGCTGAAAGAGTCGACTACGACTAAGGGTTAGGCCGCTCCATTTGCAGAGGTTGCACCATCCGTGAATCGATTTCAATCGATTACGGTGGAGTTTTGCCGTGCTGCCAGGAATGGTGGGGTCGTGGGTTCAAATCCCGACAGTGCGACTCGAATTACAAAACGATACTTCCAGTGGGATCAAGCGATTGTGGGCTTCGGCAAATCCTCTCAGCCCTTTGCGACCCAACGCCAGCATCTCTATTCGAAATATGCCTTACCCTTTTAGACATGAAAAAGCTTGGAATGACCTCGAGACTTGGTCTCGCCATGACTGGAATTCTGATACTCACCGGATGCGCAGGTGGGGCGGGGGTTGATGGTTCTTCAACACAAACATCAACAAGCTCATCAACAGATGAAAATTCAAATGGCTCAAACACCACAAATGGAATGGTTTCGATTTCAGAGCCAGTGATCATCGAAGTGCTCTCTGCAAATGACGTAGACGACTCAGTTACCAAAGCGATCGAGGAGTCACTGGATCTTGCCGCAGAAATGTGGGGACTTTACTGGCCTGTTGAGTACTGGGTTCTTGGCCTAGATCCAGATGCAGGCCTAGATCTCGTGGCTCAGTTCTGCCAACGCCGTGATACCCGTGGCGAATGGAATTATGACGAATGCATGCAACGTGAAGCCGGTGACGAGCAGCATTCAATGATTGAGTACCAACAGCTTGGAGCTCAAGCATTTGCAGAAGGGTCCGCTTTTGGCACGGCAGGTCGAAACGGAACCGCGGATTGGGGAATTCATCGATTTGCGACAACGCTGCCATGGGGGTTAGCTGGAATGATGGGGATCCCTGGCGCTGAAGATGTAAAAACAGTTTTTCATGAGTACTGGCATGCCGTGCAGCATTCATTCATTACAGCGTTGGACTGGGATGCCCGGGACGATGCAATGGGCCCAGTTTGGTTTGTTGAGGGCTCAGCGGAGTTTATGGCTCAATATGCAACCGGCCAAATAATGGAACAGGGCACCATGCCTGAGGTACCAGCAGGGGACCGGGAAATCACCTACGTGAGCCAGATGAGAAACAAATTATTTGACATAGACAATTCGCTGTCCGGTGAGTGTGCTGGCCGAACTCTGACATCAATTATGGATTATTCAGATGAATGTTCCGGTCTGGGCTATGGGCTCGGTGCTTGGGGGGTCGCTTACCTTGTTTCGCAGACTTCCCCTGATGTTCTTCTGAATGACTTCCACCCAGTGGTTGAATCACTGGGTTTCGAGGAAGCTTTCGAGCAGGCATTTGGAATGTCACTTGAAGAGTTTAATGACGAGTTCATGGACTTTATCGTGACAGCATCTGAGAGTGAAAAGCTAGCTATGCTGCCTCGCCCCTAGGCGATAGAAAAACATAGCCCGCTGAGTTCTTAGGCATGCTCCAGGCATTCCACCGCTAACGCACTACCTGCTGATGTTCGCCTGTGTTCGCTGATGTTCGCACACCCGAATTGGCGCTATTTCCCAACAGCTACGAACAACTACGAACAACCTGCACTTAACTGGGGGACAAGGGGTCGTGGGTTCAAATCCCGCCAGCCCGACGGACTGCGCCAAAGAGCTCGATGCGTCTCCTATTCCAAGCGGTGCGATCCTACTCAATTGAGTCGAGAATCCGATCGACTTTGGCGGTGAACAGCTTAGCCAGTTCTGGATCGTAGTTGTCCTGGTAGTAGTCCCAACGAGGCACAGAACCGGTCGTGCCCCTCAGTCGAGCAATCACCTTGTCGTAGTCAGCACGATTCCTTGGTATGTTCTGGCGATAGCCCTCGAGGCGCGCTATGAACTCCGTTGCTGGTGGTAAGTCAGCGAGGGCAGTGAGAGTTGACGGCTCGGCCGGGACTCCCCAGAACTCAAAAATTGGGGCGAGATTGCGATTCAGGGCTTTGGATCCGAACAAGATGGTGTCTTGGTCATCCATTTCACTGGTGCCCAGGTCGTAAAAGACTTTGTGTATTTCTCCCACTGCTTCCCATCCATAGAGACCGGCAATTTCAACAAGGCGCGCCCAGCTTCTGGTTTGGTAACGCATCTCGTTGTCCCACTCATCAAAGCACATTCGCTCATCTTCTTGCCAGCTGGGTGAAAACATTGTGTCGAGGGCCGCACGGGTCAGGTCGTAGTCCTGGAATCCCGAGTAGCGGAGGGCCTTATCAATACTTAGACCAAGGGTCTTGTTGTAGACGACCGAGGCCAATAAGTGAACATTGGACTCAACTTCCTGACAAATACCGGCCTCATATCCGGCCGTTGGCAAATTTTGCATGTGTCCCCACTCGTGCCAGAACGACCTCACGCTGCTGTTTTTCAGGAAATTCTCATCAACGTTCAAGAGGTGTCTTGGGCTCCAGAACCCCTCTGCTTCAATACGGTCATAGACCGAGTTCGCGGACCCGTCCGCATCAAAGTCTGATAGTTCCGTGAAAAAGCCGAAAGAAGGGTTAGCAACCGGCCACGGGACCTCGTTGGTTATTGGTTGCGAGTCCATGGCAATCCACTCCTCGCGGAATCGATCTAGGGGTCGTCCAGCCATGATGTTTATGTCGTCAAGAGCGGATTCCCAGATGTCAAGCAGTGGCCTGGGGTCGACATAGTTGTGCGACATGCCAATCGGGTAGGTCAGTGCGAAGGACTCACCGATAATCTCAAACCACGGGACCTTGGCGGTTCGAATCCCCTCCTGAAAACGCTTCAGATCGGCATTGGATCCCAGTAGCCCCTTTCGCGAGTAGCTGGGCATTTCAATCGCTCCGTCAATCTCAATCTCGAGAATTCCAAGATTCGTCCCATCTTCAACTTCGATGTATAGCGCCCCACCCAAAGGGTTATCGAGAATCACCTCAGACGAGTTGAGTTCAAAGGTTCTTGAGATTCGTGGGAACCGATTGAACTGGTAATATGTTCGCTCTAAATCCGCATAGTGTATTCCAACCCGAGCCACCAGTCCCTTGCCGACGGCCGACTCAGGAATCGTTAGAGTCGCCAACTCGCCAGGAGCCAGGTAGCGTCCGGTTGGCCTCAAAACTGAGTCCTGACTGCCCATGAAGAAGTTCGGGTCAGTTTTATAAGTCCCGTTCACTTCAACTCTGGCAACTCCCCTTATCGCCTGGGCAGAAACAGCGCCCGGGAAGCTATCTGCCTCTTGGAACTTCAGTGCACCAGTCTCAAGCGCTGACAGGTCATCGAGTATCCACTGCTTCAGTATGAAGCGGAGCCTGGTGATCGAGCTCATGTCGTTTTGACCCGAGACTGTTCGCAGAGTGAACAGCGGCTTCAGTTTTTCCGCGTCTGCAACAAATTGAAGGACGGCTGGTCCAAGGATCTCGTCCCATTGATAATTGAAGCCCGCTAGGAACCGGGTCGAGAGTTCTCGTTGCTTTGTGGAGTTAGTGGATTCCCGCAGTTGACCTAGGGTGGCGGCTAGTTCGGTCGAATCCTGCTCCCGCGATCCGAAGGTGAGCTTCAGATAATCAATATCCAAAACTAGGTCTGCTGGGTGGTCTAAATAGTCATCGTCGGGGTGGCCACCGAACCAGACTCCGAAATCTTCGCTAGTCAGGTAGCGTCTGATGCTCTCAGGGTTTGCCCGGTCCCGTTCGACGAGCAAAATGTTGTAGAGCGAGTCATTTATGGTGACTTCAACTCTAGGTTTGTTGAGGCCAAACCGATACTGAATGGAAATGTCATTCCACCCGAATTCGTTGATTTGGTCATAAATCCGCTGATACCCTTCGACTCCACCGGGTCCTTGCATTCCATTGGAAGTCCAGATGGTGAGGAAAGTTTCTGGCCACTCGTCTGACCCCTGGCAGAGGAATATGCTCAGACCAAGTTCATCCCTGCGACTTCCGTTAGTGTTCACCAAAGTCCTGCAGCCGTCCGAATACTTGCCGTCTTCCAAGTACGGTGTTGCCCTAAACGAGAGGTCCAAGCGAAAATCTTTGTGGCAGGTTGACCCTTCTAGAACAGGCTCCAAAAGCAGAAGTTCTCCATTTTTTGAGATTTGAGCATAGTCGCGACCATTCTCAGACTTTTTCTTCACTTCAGCAGCTGGGGCGCCGACAAACCGGTTGTACGGTTCATCACCCCATTCAAAACCTTCGCGCTCTACAAAGTAGTCAAACTGGTCTTCAGAAACTACCGAAAAATCATAGTTAGCCTCCCTTTTTGCCAAAAGACAGGGTTCGGACGGAGTTTTCAAGCCTTCTGGCCACCGAGTAGCTTCTTGACTGGCGTCGATAAACAGGCCCAAAAAATAATCTATGTAGGGCTCTAGGCCCACACCAGAGCGAAGTGCCATATCCTCGACAGCATCCAAGCATTGGTTGGCGAGAATCGCCTGGGCCAACTCCGGATCAAATGATTCTTCGCCGGCAAGTTCAAAATACTGAAAACCATCGTCGCCAATGGCTGCGGGCAAGATGTTTGGGCCGCCAGCAGACTGGAAGCACTCGATCAACCTCAAGACCGGGGTGTCGACAGCCCTAATTTCGAGGTCCTCAATCGGATCAACGGCAGTGCATGCCACGAGAGAAAGTGTCGCACTTATCGCACCCGCCAGACCAAGACTTAAGGCGGTTCGCATAGATTTAGCGTTTTTGACCATTACTAAACACTAGCTCAGGTTGTATAGATAACCTTACTTTTCTTCCTGCACGCAGGGGTCAGACGTGAAATTGGTTCACTCATGATGTTTGTCCTGAGCGCTCTCTGCTGACATCTATTGCCATGTGATTGAGGCAACTGCGCAGTAAGCAATGGAGGAGTCAATGGGAAGCAAGGTCTCTCTTGGGGCATAACCCCCTATGCCACCACCTACGTATGAGAGTCTGTCCAAGTTCGGGGAGGTCCGTGCTGACAAGGAAGCTCTGTTTTCTTGTCTGGGGGACAAGGGGTCGTGGGTTCAAATCCCGCCAGCCCGACTGTTTTTCTCGAATGGTCTGAGTAATTAGGGCTGCAGTCGGTCAATTGTCCACTTGTTGGGCGCACCATGCTCATCTAGGGAGCGAGTGAAAGCTATTCGATCGTGCATTCGGTTGGAGCGGCCTTTCCAAAATTCAATCCTTGTTGGAACAATGCGATAGCCACCCCAGTAGTCAGGCCTTGGAACTTCGTTTGCTTTGAACTTGGCTAGCGCAGCATGAAACTGGGCATCCAGAGCGTCGCGGCTTTCAATTGGCTGCGACTGGTGACTGGACCAGGCGGCTACCTGGGACTCGTGAGGTCGGGAGTGGAAGTATTCATCCGCGTCTTGGCCAGGCACTGACCTAGCTACCCCCTCAATTAGCACCTGACGATACATCGGATACCAGCCAAAGACTGCACTTACTGCCGGATTGCCGGCGATGGCAGTTCCTTTGCGCGAACCGAAGTTCGTGAAGAAGTGGAATCCGTGCTCGTCGACTCCCTTGAGTAGAACGGTTCTTGAACTTGGGGTGTTTTGGTCAGTGATGGTGCCTAGCACGAATGCATTTGGCTCAAAGATGTTCTCTGCTTCCGCCTCGCGCAACCAAATCTTGAATTGCTCAACCGGGTCTGCCAGTAAGTGCGTCTCGTGTAGCGCTTCCGTGCCGTAGTCTTCGTGACGATTGAGAGAATCCATATAACAAGGATAAGCCGCAGTGACGGGCTTGTTTCGTCAGTTTATATATCCGGCTCGAGCATAGACTTACGGCACCTGAATCTAAGGAGCGTGCCCGAATTGAAGCAATTCAACATCCTCGAGGACCCCGAAAAGCTTCTGGCAGAGGTGTTCAGCGGGCTTCACTCTGGTGGCGGCCGTAGTTCAATTCGAGGCGGTCAAACCGCCGCAAACGAGGCTCTGGCCAACTTGAGCATCAAGGGCTACGCAAAGAACCGCTCGGAAGTGCTTCCTGTTTCTGACAGGGGGGCAACGGTGATGTCTCCATACGTTCGCCACAACATCATCTCGCTGCAAGCCTTGTGGGACTGGGCTGCATCCGCTGCTCAGTGGGACAGGGAAAAGTATCGAGATGAGCTGTTGTGGCAGGAGTACGCGCGTCACCTCTACGCACGGGTCGGAACCAGGCTTTTTAGCAATCTTCGGTTTGAGCAAAATTGGGAAACCCCCGGCGATGGCTGGGAAAAGGGACTGGCCTGTGTCGATTTTGTGGTCGATGAGCTCAATCAAGATGGCTGGCTTGTAAACCAAACCCGAATGTGGCTGGCATCGCATTGGACCATTCGTAGCGGCAAGGGCTGGCTTCACGGTCAGGAGCGAATGCATCGCGAGCTGCTTGATGGGTCTCGTGCCGCCAACCTGCTCGGCTGGCAATGGACCGTTGGCTCGGGAACTGGAAAGCCATACGGATTTGCTAGGTGGCAGGTTGAAAAGCGTGCACCCGAGTTGTGTCGAGCTTGCCCGCTTCAGAAAGCGTGCCCGATAGAAAGTTTTCCTGAAGATCAGACCCTAAAAGCCACAGAGTCAGATGCCCTCCTGACCACTGATCCGACACCTGAGTCAACAACGGGTCCACTGGCTCCGGTCAGAACTAAAAAGCCAGAAAGAGTGCTTCTGACAATCGAATCGCTGGGCGATGACGATCCAGCGATGGAGGCAAATCCCGAATTACCCGTGGCATTTGTGTTCAACGAACAGGCCCTAGCAAAACTGCAGCTTTCCTCGAAGCGACTGTATTTCTATCTCGAAACACTTCATGATCTGGCCAGCAGGCGTGAGCTGACTGTTTACCTTGGAAACCCTTTCGAGTTTGCAGAATCAAACAGCGTGGCAGTCACCCATGCCCCGGTTCCAAGCTTTTTGAAATTCCAGAACCTGGCGGAGGTTCACCCTTACCTATGGCTTAGGCTGCCTCATGCTGGGTCGGTCAGGTCTTTCAGTGCCTGGCGCGGTAAGCTCCGCTGAGCTTGGGTTCATAACCCTTTGTCATCTCCGACATGTGGAATCAGTGAGAGTTATGCGTCAGATCCAAACTCGGTCATGTGTTGCGGAAGGCTTTCGTCCTCACCAAACATAAAGTGCTTGCTCATGTCAGGTGAGTAGTTGGAAAGGGCTGTTTTTCTTCCCAGCGCTTCGGCCAGGGCACGGTGATGGATAACACTCGCGCCACAACAAAGTCCAATTACTTTCGCTCCCATTGAGTGAGCAAATTGGCCAAACTCTGCCGTTTCATATCTGTTGGAGTTTTGAGCCTCTAGGGCATCTGGGAAGGTCCTGCCGGTTGGAAGAACTGCGGTGTTGCCAGGGTCCGGCAAGTTAAACAGAGACGTGTGCTCACCGGTGGTTCGGTAAGTTGCCGGCATTGCAGACATCGGGTGATCGCCTATCTTGGAGCGAATCTCTTCAACGACCTGTCTGATGGTGCCCGGCCCCTGGAAGCAGTTGGTGCCAACAACATCTGCTCCAGCCTCGGCAAGGGCCCTGCAGGCCCCTCCGGGGCTATAGCCGTCGCGGAGCGCGCCAGTGTCAAACACTGCAACATTCAGAATCGAGGGCAATCCGGCTCGCTGAATTTCCTCCAGTGCAATCTTTGCCTCGCCAAGGTAATACATGGTCTCGGCAACAACTAGATCGGCGCCCTCTTCTTTGGCCCAGCCAATCATCTCGCGATACATCGCCCGCACCTGCTCATGAGTTTCTGGGTTATCCGGGTCATAGATGTTGGAGTTCGATATGTTTCCGGCCACAAAAATCTCGCGGTCTTGCTCCTTAGATTGCTCCTCAGCAATACGTTTTGCGATTCGCATTGCCTCGCGGTTCAGCGGCTCTAGCAAATGCTCCTGTCCAATGATCCGCATCTTTTCGCGGTGCCCGTTGTAGGTGAAGGCGAGTGCGATATCGCTGCCAGAGCGCAAGAAGTCCCTAGTTACCTGCTCCAGCACCTCGGGGTGCTCAAGGGCGACCTTTGGCACGAACTCTCCGGCAGTCAGGTAGCCACGTCGCTCAACCTCAAACAGATAGCCGCCAGCCATGATTATCGGTGTGTCTTGGGCAAGGCGTTTTCTAAAGTTATTGGCGCTCACTGCGGCTCCTTTGTCGCCCGCAGGCTATCAGCAGCCATAGCGATTGACGAATCCGTTGTGACTCATTTGACTCTTAGACTTGGGAGCGTGACCAACTCCAGTGTGCGACTGCTTTTTGCAGATCAGCTTGGCCCCCACTTTGACGACGGGGGACAGATTTTGATCCCGGAGGTGCTCAGTCCGCTTCGTGCCAGAAGATATCATCGCCAGAAAGCGCACCTGATTTTGTCTGCCCTAAGGCATCGAGCACAAGAGCTTGGCGGTCGCGCAGAACTAGTGCGAGGAGATTCCTACCACGAGGTATTGGCAGGCCGGGGGCTATCCGTGGTGAACCCAACTTCCAGGGGCCTTCGGTCACTAGTTGCAGATTTAGGTAAAACCGCGGACGTGGAGGTGCTTGCGGCAAGAGGTTTTGCGGCAACCGAAGCAGAGTTCGCTGACTGGAGCAAAACTCAGGGCAGCAAGCGGCTGCTAATGGAGAATTTTTATCGGGACCGGAGAGTAAAAACCGGTGTCCTCATGAATACAACGACCACTGGAGAGCTGGCTCCCGAGGGTGGAAAGTTCAATTTTGATCACGAAAATCGTCAGCCTCCTCCAAAAGGGCAGCTGACCCTGGGAGTTGCCAGCGCCTGGTTTCCAGTTGAGGATGAAATTGACCAGGAAGTAAGGCTTTACTTGGATCAGCTTGAAGCTGATGGGACAGTGTCCTTCATTGGCAACGATGGCCCGAGATTATTTCCTGCAACCAGGCAAGAGGCGCTGTTGGCGCTGGATAACTTTGTGTCTAATCGACTGGCAACATTTGGGGCACATGAAGATGCCGCAATGAAACAGGATTGGGCGATGTCGCATTCGCTCTTGAGTCCTGCAATGAACCTGGGGTTATTAGACCCAATTGAGGTCGTTCAGGCTGCCGAACGTGCTTACCGAGCTGGCGGGATTGAGCTTGCAAGCGCAGAGGGTTTCATTCGCCAGGTGATGGGTTGGCGGGATTGGGTTTGGCATCTTTACTGGCATTTGGGTGACAGGTTTGACACCGCAAATTACTTCCAGCACGAAAAGCCGCTTCCTGAAGCTTTTCAAGAACTGGATCCAGAGCTTCTAAAGTCCAGCTGCCTGCAGCAAGTCATAGGTGAAATTCGGGACCGTGGTTGGACCCACCACATCAATCGGTTGATGGTGCTCGGGAGTTTTGGGGTGCAGCGAGAACTTAGTCCGCAAGCCCTGAATGATTGGTTCATCGATGCGTTCGTGGACGGCACCCCGTGGGTTATGCCAGCCAATGTGATTGGCATGTCCCAGTATGCAGACGGGGGACTGACCGCAACCAAGCCATACACTTCTGGCGGCGCCTACGTGAATAAGATGACCGACTACTGCAAAGGGTGTCAGTTTTCACCAACGGTTCGGGTCGGTGAAAAGGCCTGCCACTTCAGCGCCGGTTACTGGAATTTCTTGGACAAAAACAAAGACCTACTAAAGGGAAATTACCGAATGGCCCAGCCAATTGCTGGCCTCGGGCGACTTGGCGACTTAGCGGAGATTCGCAGCCAAGAGGCTGACCGAAATCAGTTCTAGGAAAGCGCAATCAGCTCCGCGTAGCCTTCGTTCCAGTGGTCCTCATCGCCATCAGGCAGAATCAAGACTCGCTCCGGGTTTAGTGCTTCAACCGCACCTACGTCGTGAGAAACCAGCACCACGGCTCCCTTGAAGCTCGCCAGCGCACTCAGGATCTCCTCACGGCTAGCCGGGTCCAAGTTGTTTGTTGGCTCATCTAGTAGTAGCACGTTGGCAGAAGAGACCACCAATGAGGCAAGTGCCAATCTGGTTTTCTCGCCACCGGATAGAACTCCTGCTGGCTTCGAAACGTCGTCACCAGAGAACAGGAATGAACCAAGAACTTTTCTGGCATCGGTGTCAGCAAGGTTTGGTGCAGCAGCCTGCATGTTTTGCAGAACCGTCTTGCTAACATCCAGCGTCTCGTGCTCCTGGGCGAAGTAGCCAACCTTCAGGCCGTGACCCGGAATCAATTCACCGGTGTCGGGCTTGTCCACCCCAGCAAGAATTCGCAGCAGCGTAGTTTTACCGGCACCGTTCAGGCCAATGATGACAACCTTGGAGCCCCGGTCGATCGCAAGGTCAACTGCAGTAAAGATCTCCAGAGAGCCATAGCTCTTACTCAGGTTCTCCGCCATCAGCGGGGTCTTGCCGCAGGCGGCAGGATCAGGGAACTTGATCTTGGCAACCTTCTCGACCTCGCGGACGTCGTCCAGCGACGACAGCAGCGACTCGGCCCGGCGAACCATTTGCTTGGCAGCGACTGCCTTGCTTGCCTTTGCGCCAAACTTTGCTGCCTGCAACTGCAGCGTGCTCGCCTTTTTCTGGGCAATAGCGCGCTCTTTCTTGCGACGTTCCTCATCGGTCTCGCGAGCCTTTTTGTATTGATTCCAACCCATGTTGTAGATGTCGATGACAGTTCTGTTGGCATCCAGGTAGAAAACTCGATTCACGGTTTCTTCAACCAAGTCCACGTCGTGACTGATCACGATTAGGCCGCCCTTATAGGACTTTAGAAATTCGCGCAGCCAGACCACGGAGTCGGCATCCAAGTGGTTTGTCGGTTCATCCAGAATCATGGTTTCGGCGCTGCTGAACAGAATCCTTGCAAGCTCAATCCTTCTGCGTTGTCCTCCGGAGAGAGTCTTTAGGGGTTGATCTAAGACCTGACCTTTGAGTCCGAGGTTGCCGGCGATGGCTGCAGCCTCGGCTTCAGCGGCGTAGCCGCCAGCGGCCTGGAAGCGCTCTTCAAATTTTGCGTAGGCGGTCATCGCCTCGGCAGCAACTTTGGGGTCGTCGCTACCCATTTCGAAGCTTGCTTTAGTCATGGCCTCGAGCGTGTCGCCGAGATTTCTGGCGTTTAAGATCCTGGTTCTTGCCAGCTGCTCCGGATCGCCGGTTCGAGGATCCTGTGGCAGATATCCGATCTCGCCATGTCGATCAACAAATCCATGGGAGGGCTGACCGTCGCCGGCAAGAATCTTGGTGAGCGTTGTTTTTCCGGCTCCATTGCGGCCAACCAAGCCAACTTTGTCACCCTTATCGACGCGGAAGTTGACCTCGTGCATCAAGACCCTTGGGCCGATGCGAATCTCGAGGTCGCGCACGCCAATCATCTGAGTTTCTCCAAAGGGTTTTGTCGCAAATCGGATGCGACCAACGAGGACACCAGTCTACCAAGGATGCAGCACTGCTGACAGTGCTATTTCCTAAGCACTAAGACAGGCGTGGCAAGACAGCTTGTTTCACCCCGGCGCTAGAATCTGGCTATGAGCATGCTGCAAGAACTCAAGAGTGTTCCAAACATGCTCAGCGCACTCCGGCTGTTGATGGTGCCGGTGTTTCTGGTGTTGCTGCTAAATGGCGAATTTGTTTGGAGCCTGATCATCCTGGCTTTTGCAAGCGCGACCGACTGGCTTGACGGCCAGATTGCCAGAAGGTTCAATCAAATAACCCGGCTCGGGCAGATGCTGGACCCGGCTGCGGATCGGCTGTTTATTTTTGCAACCCTGATTGGGCTGACCATCAACGGCAACATCCCGCTCTGGCTCGCGGTAATCGTGGCTTCTAGGGACCTAATGCTGCTGGCGGTCTACCCGGTTTTGGCAAATCATGGCTATGGCCCGTTGCCGGTTCACTTTTTGGGCAAGGCCGGCACCTTCGCCCTGCTCTACGCGCTGCCACTGCTGTTGATGGCTGATGTTTGGCCGGCATCAGACTTTATTGTTTTGCCGCTTGCCTGGGGCTTTGCCTACTGGGGAATAGTGCTCTACTGGCTCTCTGGAGTGTTTTATGTGGCCCATGTAATAAAACTGGTGTTTTACGACAGGAAAAAATCCTCTAAAGTGGAGTAACTAGGGGAGGCGTAAATTGTCCAAGGAATCTTTCAGAAGCGACGAGACAGCTCGTTTTTCTGATGACCTTATCGCCAACCAAGCGCCAGTTCTAACCGAAGAGGAAGCCTCAGCGGTTGCTGCCCTACCTGAGAATTCAGCACTTTTGATCTCTCACCGTGGTGCCGGGGCTGGGTCTAGGTTTCTTCTTGACCAGGATCTGACAGTTGCCGGGCGTCACCCAGAAGCAGATATCTTCCTGGATGATGTAACAGTTTCTAGAAGACATGTTCAGTTTGACCGAAAGCAAAGAAGCTTTACGCTTACTGATCTGGGTTCTATGAATGGCACCTACGTGGATGGCGCCAGAGTTGATTCAGTTCAACTAACCACAGGAACAGAAATTTTGATTGGTAAGTTTCGACTTACCTTTTACTCATCACAAAAGGATTCGTAAGTCATGGAGAGTGCACTATCTAGACTCCAAGACCATCGTCGGCTCTACACGATTGGTCAGGTGTTAGCTGTTCTAAAGCCTGAGTTCGGAGACCTTAGCCCATCGAAACTTAGGTTTCTAGAAGACCAGGGACTGGTTGCACCAGAACGAACCGAGTCTGGCTACCGGAAATTCTCAGATTCTCAGATTGAGCGACTGCGCGTGATTTTGACACTGCAGCGCGACCAGTATCTGCCGCTGAAAGTCATTCGAGACCACTTGGAAGAGCTTGACGCAGGCCGTCAGCCACTTTTGCCAACTGCCACACCGGCGTCACTTCGCAAGGGTCAGCGTTTTTCAACTGCTCAGTTGAAACTGGAAACAGGATTGAGCGATGCAGGTTTCAGAGAGGGTGCAGAACTGGGCCTGTTTGGAGCCCAGCCACACTCTTCCCATGAGGTGGAGATCGCCTTTGCCTTGGTCGGGCTAGAAGAGTTCGGCATTCAGCCAAGACACCTGAGAGGCCTGAAGTCTGCAGCTGAGCGTGAAATTGGAATCATTACCGGAGTCACAGAGCCAGTGCTTCGCAAGAAGGCGCCCGACAGCGCTGCCAAGGCCGGCCACATCTCGCGTGAGATCGCCGAACGCTTTGGTGCAATTCGTTCACACCTGATTGCAGAAGTAATCGAAGAGATCGAAAGCTAATGCGACACGCCGAAGCCGGAAGTGTAACCCTAAACCTGAACTTGAAGGCAGACTTAGAAGTCTGTGAAATTTAGGAGTAACGGTGGAATCAGAAACAAGCATGCTATTCACCGACGGATTGCCGAATAAAGACATCGGTTACCGCGGAGCATCCGCCGCTGCCGCGGCGGGCATCACCTACCGTCAGCTTGACTACTGGGACCGCACCGGCCTTGCCGTGCCGTCGATTCAGGGGGCAACTGGCTCCGGTTCGCAGCGCCTTTACTCTTTCCGCGACATCCTGGTCCTAAAGCTCGTGAAGCGACTATTGGACACCGGAGTATCGCTCCAGCAGATCAGGGTTGCCGTTGAGCAGCTTGCGCTTGCAGGAATTTCAGACCTAACTAACACCACCCTTATGTCCGATGGCGCCAGGGTTTACCTATGCACCTCGCAGGATGAGGTAATTGATTTGCTCGGGCAAGGCCAGGGCGTCTTCGGAATCGCAATTGGTCGGGTGCTGCGCGAGGTTGAGGCCACGCTGGTCGACTTCGCAGCTGAAGAGGCACTTGTTCACGATGAACTTGCCGCTAGACGCGCCAGAAAAATCTCCTAGCGTCTAAACCAACGCTTCTTTTTGTGTTCGCGCCTGGTCGTGGGCTGAACAATCGGAATCGACGCAGTTTCAATAATTTCTGCCATCGGGCTTTGCTGCCCGCGCAATGTGCGACCAACAACATTCAATCGTTCGCGCTTGGCTTCCACTCTTTCAAAATCAGCAATAATGCCGGCAAGCAGCCAGTCGAATCCCTTGGCAACCTCAGCGGCACCCTCGGCGGGCCAAGAGTGAATTGGTCGGGCAGCACCGGTTGCCTGCTGTACGGCGGCTCGCTCTTCGAAATATGGCTGCAGTAGCAAGTCTCCGAACATTTCCCGCAATTCCTTGAGTCGGTATTCATGCTCATGGGACTGTGGCCTAAGTCGGTTCACCACAAAGCCGAAGAGCGAAAGTCTTGGACTTAGCTTGGCGCTAATTTCTGCTATCGCTCGTTTGGCTCGGTCTGCTGCAATCACCGAGTACAGAGAAGGTTCAGTGACCAAAATCACACGGTCGCTCGCCACCCATGCAGTTCTCGTTAGAGCATTGATCGACGGGGGAGTGTCGATGATCACAAGTTCATATTCATTTTCAATTAGTGCCAAAATTTCCTCGAGTTTCCAAACATCAGAAACTGTCGGTGCTGGGTTGTCTAGCAAAAGTGAGCGAGGAGAGCCAACCAGAACGTCCATTTTTGACTCACGACTCCACGGAGAGGCGACTATGGCCCGTCGCAGAATTGGAAGCTTCACGCCCTGCAGTACCTCCGCAACCGAGGCGTTCAGGTCGGCGGGAGCGGCGAGCCCGCTTGTTGCATCGCATTGCGGGTCAAGGTCGATCACGAGTGTGTTGATTCCCTTGTTCAGGGCAGCAGATGCCAAACCCAAGGCAACGGTGGTTTTTCCCACGCCACCCTTTAGTGAACTCACGCTTAGTACATGCACTGCATTAGGCTACCTGTCATATAGGCGTTATCCGGCAACGCCACATCGGTTCAGCGAGGTTTGATGTTTAAAAAGATTTTGGTAGCCAACAGAGGTGAAATTGCGGTCCGTGCTTTCCGTGCGGCCTATGAAATTGGTGCGAAAACGGTAGCCGTTTATCCGTACGAGGACAGGAACTCCGTTCACCGCCTGAAGGCAGATGAGGCCTACGAAATAAAGGCCGAGGGGTCGCCAGTGCGCGCTTACCTCTCAGTCGAGGAAATGATTCGTGTTGCGAAGCTGTCTGGCGCGGATGCTATTTATCCGGGATATGGCTTCCTCAGTGAGAATCCAGAATTGGCCGAACAGGCCAAGGCCAACGGAATTGCGTTCGTCGGTCCGGCCCCAACGGTTCTAGAACTTGCCGGCGACAAGGTAAACGCCAAGGCGGCAGCGATTAGAGCCGGTGTTCCAGTGCTCGCCTCCACAGCCGCTTCCGAGGACGTCAATGGACTTTTGTCAGAGGCCAAGAAGATTGGGTTCCCACTGTTTGTAAAGGCAGTGGCCGGCGGTGGCGGTCGCGGAATGCGCAAGGTTGACACTGAGCCTGAGCTGGCCGAGGCGCTAGAGCAGGCAATGCGCGAGGCCGACAGTGCCTTTGGCGATGCCAGAGTATTTTTAGAGCAGGCTGTTATCAGGCCTCGTCACATCGAGGTCCAAATTCTTGCGGACAATCACGGAAACGTAGTGCATCTGCATGAGCGCGACTGCTCAATTCAAAGGCGCAACCAGAAGGTAATTGAGATCGCACCGGCGCCGCTGCTCGACGATCAGTTGCGACAGCAGCTGTTTGTTGATGCCGTGGCTTTTGCGAAAGAGATTGGCTACCAAAACGCTGGAACCGTGGAGTTCCTGATCGAAACCTCCGGACCAAATACTGGCAAGCATGTCTTTATCGAGATGAACCCAAGAATCCAGGTTGAACACACTGTGACCGAGGAGGTCACCGACGTTGACCTAGTTCAGTCGCAATTGCGAATTGCGGATGGAGCCACGCTTTCAGACCTTGGCTTAAGCCAAGAGACTATTCAGCCACACGGATTTGCTCTGCAGTGCCGAATTACTACCGAGGATCCGGCCGCAGGCTTTAGGCCAGACACTGGCATGATCACCACCTATCGGTCTCCAGGTGGTGCCGGCATTCGCCTGGATGGCGGAACGGTCACAACCGGTGCTGAAGTCTCCCCACACTTTGATTCGCTGCTGGTGAAACTGATTGCAAAGGGTCGCGACTTTGAGTCTGCGGTAGACCGGGCAAGGCGAGCATTGGCTGAGTTCAGGATTCGTGGCGTCGCAACCAACATCAACTTCCTGCAGGCGGTTTTGGATGATGAAACCTTTGCGTCAGGAGAGCTCTCAACGCACTTTATTGATGAGCGACCCGAGCTACTCAAGGCGCGTGTCTCGCAAGACCGAGGAACCAAAGTTTTGCAGTGGTTGGCCGAAGTAACAGTCAATAAGCCATATGGAGAGCGTGAGGGCAAGGTTGACCCTCAGGTCAAATTCCCTGAGCTGGACACTGTCTCCGCCGCCCCAGCTGGAAGCAAGCAGTTGCTGGACGAGTTGGGCCCAGAGGGTTTTGCAAAGTGGATGCGCAATGAAGGAAGACTCTTGGTCACCGACACCACCTTCCGTGATGCTCACCAGTCGCTGCTAGCCACGAGAGTGCGCGGTCGCGATTTAGTTGCCGCCGCTCCCTACGTTGCTCGCATGACCCCAGAGTTGCTATCAGTTGAAGCTTGGGGTGGCGCAACCTACGACGTGGCTCTTAGGTTCTTGGGCGAAGACCCTTGGACTCGACTGACCAAGCTGCGTGAAGAGTTGCCCAACCTGTGTATTCAAATGTTGCTTCGCGGCCGAAACACCGTTGGCTACACTCCCTATCCAGTTGAGGTAACCGACGCTTTTGTGTCCGAGGCTGCCAGCACCGGAGTAGACATCTTCAGGATCTTTGATGCCCTGAATGATGTGAATCAGATGGCGCCGGCAATTGCTGCCGTGCGCAACAACACCGGTTCGGTTGCAGAGGTTGCCATGAGCTTCACAGGCAACTTCTTGGACCCTGCTGAAAAGCTCTACACACTCGACTACTACCTGAACCTTGCTCAGCAAATCGTCGATGCCGGGGCGCATGTTATTGCCATCAAGGACATGGCGGGACTGCTTCGACCTAGGGCAGCCAGCCAGCTCGTCAGCGCGCTCAGGGAGCGCTTTGACCTTCCAGTTCACCTTCACACTCACGACACGGCAGGCGGCCAGCTAGCGACGCTGCTGGCGGCCTCTGAGGCAGGCATTGACGCCGTTGATGTTGCTAGTGCTCCAATGGCGGGAACTACCAGCCAGCCGTCGATGAGCGCATTGGTGGCATCGCTGACTAACACCGAACGTGATACCGAGTTGTCAATGACCGCCGTTTGCGACCTGGAGCCCTATTGGGAGTCAGTCCGAAACGTTTACTCACCTTTTGAATCCGGCCTTGCTGGACCAACTGGCCGGGTCTACCGACACGAGATTCCAGGTGGCCAGCTTTCCAACCTTCGCCAACAGGCAATTGCGTTGGGACTCGGGGACCGATTCGAGTTGGTTGAGGACATGTATGCAGCAGCCAATCAGATTCTAGGTCGACCTCCAAAGGTGACGCCGTCCTCCAAGGTGGTTGGGGATCTAGCCCTGCACCTGGTTGCCGTCAATGCCGACCCAAAGGACTTCGAGGAGAACCCTCAGAACTACGACATTCCAGATTCGGTCATTGGCTTTATGGCCGGTGAACTCGGTGATCTTCCGGGAGGTTGGCCAGAGCCATTCAGATCCAAGGTTCTCAAGGGTAAGAATGTTGACATCAGCATCACACCGGTTCCAGAAGAAGCACTCGTGGCGCTGAAATCCGAAGACCACCAACTGATTCAGCAAACCTTGAACCAGCTGCTGTTCCCGGCTCCAACTGCGGAGCTAGAGCGAGTTCAAGCAGCCTATGGAGAGCTTGATAATGTTGCCACCCTCGATTACCTATACGGCCTTGAGCAGGACACTGAACACGTGGTCGAGCTAAGGCCTGGGCTGCAGCTCTTTGTTGGTCTTGAGGCGATCGGCGAGGCAGACTCAAAGGGTTTTAGAACCGTGATGGCAAAGCTCAACGGACAGCTGAGGCCAATTATTGTTCGCGACCACAGCATCGCGGTAACCGTGGCATCGGCCGAAAAGGCCGACCCAACCAACCAGGGTCACGCTGCTGCGCCATTTACCGGTGTAGTAACGCCAAAGGTTGCCGTTGGTGACACTGTCGAAGCTGGCGATCCAATCGCAACAATCGAAGCAATGAAGATGGAAGCCAGCATTACCGCACCAAAATCTGGCAAGATTGTCAGGCTGGGTGTCACCGGCCCAACGCCCGTAGAGGGCGGCGACCTTGTCGCGGTAATTGAATAGGAGTTGTTTTGGAAGATAAACCAGAACGCGATTACGCATCAGGCGAGAGTGCTGAATTCAGCGACCTCGAGCTAGATCCAGAGATTGAATTACTGAATCAGGTGTCTGCCGACGCAGTCTCAATCCCGGTTGAGATTGAGCCTGAGACGAACATCTTCGCTGACCCTGAGCCTGCTGGCATGCTGACGGCTGATCGTTTGCTCCAGGACAAGGCAAAGCCGAACTTCATCCCAGAGACCTTCTGGCGGAGATCCACATACCGGATCACCTTCGGGCTAGTGAACCTAGGGGACAACAAGAAGGTCAAGGCGAGGCGAGCTCTAGATCAGCGCATCAACGTTGACCTGGAGGGCGAAACAAGGTTTGTGCCAGTGCTAACCCGCAAGGGTGGCGTTGGTAAGACAACTATCACTGCCCTGATTGGGATGGCGATGGCGAGGGTTCGAGAGGACCGAGTCTTGGCAATCGATGCCAACCCGGACCGCGGAACTTTGGCTGAGAGAGTTAGAAAAGACACAGATAAGACCGTTCGCGACGTTGTAAATCGTGCCGGAGGTATCACCAGCTTTAAGGTCTTTAGCGACTTTGTTTCTAGGGACAAGTCCCGGCTTGATGTTTTGGCGTCTGACACTGACCCAATGATGTCGGAAGCTTTCAACGAGGGTGATTACAACGTGGTTGCCGACATTGCCGCCCGCTTCTACAGCATCTGTTTGACAGACTGCGGTACCGGAATTGTTCACAGCGTTATGCGAGCGATTTTGATGCGCGCCAACGGGCTTGTGATTGTTTCGGGCGGTTCAATCGATGAGGCAAAACTCGCCTCGGAGACATTGACCTGGTTGGAATCAAATGGCTACAGCGACCTAGTTAGAAAAAGCGTCGTCGCACTCAACACCGCCACTTTTGGAACTGAGCTGGTCAAGCTCGATGAAATCGAGTCACACTTCCAGTCGCGAGTCAGGGCTGTTGTCAGGGTTCCATACGACCCGCAACTAGCTGCGGGAGCCGTAGTTGATTTTGATCAACTGCACCCAGCTACTAGGCAGGCAGCAAGAGACCTAGCGGCACTTGTTGCCGATGGTTTGGTTAGTTGAGCGTTCGCGAAATTCGCCTCTTTGGCGATCCGATTCTGAAATCTCCAACAGTTGAAGTTGCCGACTTTGGTTCGGTTGCGTCATTGGTTCAGGACCTGCTTGATACCACATCGCTGTCTGGCAGAGCAGGGGTGGCAGCGACTCAAATTGGCGTTGGGCTGAGCGCCTTCGCATACAACGTTGAAGGGGAGTTGGGCTACCTGATAAACCCTAAACTCACAGCATTAGCCGGGAGCGTAGAGCTGATGGAAGAAGGGTGTCTTTCAGTTCCAGGGCTCTGGCATAAGACTCCTAGGCACACTGAAGCCACCGCTGTTGGTTACCAGCTAGATGGTTCAATGATCGAAATCACCGGCTCCGGGCTTATGGCACAGGCGCTGCAACACGAAATCGATCACCTGGCCGGACTTCTTTACCTGGATCGACTGGCAAAAGACGAGCGCAAGCTAGCCTTCAAAGCTCTTCGTGAGCAGCCCTGGTTTACGCGTTGACGTAAATCCGGTCTACCTGCAACTGGAAGTCAGTCATCACCTTGGCGCGCTTGATCTTCAACGAAGGAGTCAAGTGACCCGACGCCTCAGTTAGTTCAACGTCAAGGATCTCAAAGGCTCGAATCCGTTCTGCCTGCGAGAACTTCTTGTTGACCTCATCGACAGCCGACTGAATCTCGGCGACGATGGCCGGGTGCTTGGTTGCCTCAGCAAGCGTTAGCTTTTCCTCGATGCCGTTATTGGCGGCCCAAACTGGAACCATTTCTGGGTCGAGTGAGATCAGCGCTGAAATAAATGGCTTGGCGTCTCCAATGACCACAACCTGCCCCGCCAGTGGGTGTGCACGCAGTGGATCTTCAATTGGAGCTGGGGCAACATTCTTTCCACCCGCGGTTACAAGAATCTCCTTCTTGCGGCCAGTGATAGTCAGGAAGCCGTCCTCATCCAGCTCGCCAATGTCGCCGGTTCTAAACCAGTCCTCGACGAAAGCTTCTCTGGTTGCTGCCTCATTGCGCCAATAGCCGCGCATGCAGTTGATTCCGCGCAACCAAATTTCGCCGTCATCGGCAATCTTGATTCCGGTTCCAGGAAGCGCCCTGCCAACCTTGCCAATCTTCTGCCAGGCAACCCGGCCAATCACGGCCGCAGCAGCGGTCTCGGTTAGTCCGTAGCCCTCAAGCACGATGAGTCCAATGCCGCGGAAGAAGTGACCTAGGCGCTCACCCAGTGGCGCACCTCCGGAAATTGCATACTTCACGTTGCCACCCATGGCTGCGCGAAGCTTGCCGTAGACCAGGCGATCAAAGAGCTTGTGCTTGATTTTGAGCGACATCGATGGGCCCGACTTGGAGTCCAGAGCCCTGGAGTACTCAATTGCCGTGTCTGCTGCAGCTCGGAAAATCTTGCCCTTGCCGCCGGTCTCAGCTTTGAGCTCAGCTCCGTTGTAGACCTTCTCGAATACTCGAGGAACGGCCAGTAGGAAGGTCGGCTTGTAGGTTGGCAAAACCGCTCCAACCTGCTTTGAGTCAGCCAAGTGGCCAACCCGAATACCAGCGTGCACGCAAAGCACCGATACGTAGCGAGCGAGAATGTGTGCCAGTGGCAAGAAGATCAGCGATGACTGCTTGTCGTTAGCAACCTCAGGTAGCTCTAGCGCCGCGTTCTTACAGTGGTCAACAAAGCTCTTGTGGGTAAGTTCACAGCCCTTAGGGTTTCCGGTTGTCCCCGATGTGTAAACGATGGTCGCAAGGTCTGTCAGCTCGGCATTTGAGCGAGCCTTCTCGAGCTGGTCATCTCCAACCTTCTCGGCCGCCTTGTGAAGGTCAGAGAAGTCTGTTGATTCAATTCGCCAAACCTGCTTTACCTTGGGGACGTTTGCCTTGATCTGGTTGAAACGCTCCATGTGCTCGTCGTCTTCGATGAAGAATGCCACGGCGTCAGAGTCGGAAAGAATCCATTCCATCTGGCTTGGGGCGCTGCTCTCGTAGATGGGCACGCTAATGGCTCCGGCAAACCAAATTGCGAAGTCAATCATGGTCCACTCGTAGCGGGTCCTAGACATAATGGCAATCGCATCGCCAGGCTTGATGCCAGCGTTTAGTAGGCCCTTGGCTAGGCTCTTGACTTCCTCTAGGAACTCGGCTGAAGTTACGTTTCGCCATGACTTGTCAGGATTTTCTCTACTGAAAAGGGCGTGACCTGGAGCGAGAGCAACCCTCTCAAGTAGCAGGTCGGTCGCATTTAGGCTTGGATCTGAGGTCACCTTGATGGGCACATCGTAGAACGTCATTGTTTCTCCCTGTGTCGAGTTATCCATTACTTTAACCTGAAAAAAGGTGGGAGATAGTCCCAAAAATAAACTCGCTAATAATTAACGACTTCATTGCAGGCAAGAATGCCTCTAAAATTTAGGCTTCAGCATCGGCGAAAGAAGTTTCTTGCTAAGCATCGGCATTGACATAGGTGGCACCAAGGTCCTCGGGGCCCTAGTTGACACATCCGGCACAGTTATCCTCGAGAAGAGAATCCCCAGTCCCGCGCAAGACCCGGATCAGATGCTCGAGGTTGTCGCTTCTCTAATAACCGAGCTGGCTGACGCCGCTGGCCAGGAATTGGAAGCGGTTGGCGTTGCGGCGGCAGGGTTTATTGACGCAACTGGGTCAACCGTTCTTTATGCACCGAACCTGAAGTGGCGAAACGAGCCGCTCAGAGAAAGACTTGAACAGCGAACCAAGCTTGCTGTTGTTATCGAGAACGATGCCAATGCGGCTGGCTGGGCCGAGTTCCGATTCGGAGCGGGTCAGGGCACCAAGGACATGGCCATGCTCACCCTTGGCACCGGAGTTGGCGGAGCAATCATCTCTGACGGGCAGCTTCGACGCGGTGGATTTGGCATTGCCGGAGAACTTGGCCACATTCGTGTGGTTCGCGATGGAAGACCCTGTGGCTGTGGCCGAAAGGGCTGCGTTGAGCAGTATGCCTCTGGCACGGCACTGTTGAATGCCGCCAAAGCGCTAGTGGCCAGCAACGACCCCGCAGCAGCAATGCTTGCCGAGCTATCGCCATCAGCAGAGCAACTAACCGGGCAGCACATCGCCCAAGCACTCTTGGCTGGAGACAGCGGAGCTCGTGCCCTGATTGAAGATTTGGGTCAGTACTTGGGCGAGGCCATGGGCAGCATCACCGCGGCGCTTGACCCGGAGGTTTATGTAATTGGCGGCGGCCTGTCCGAGGCCGGTGAGTTGGTGCTTGAGCCGATTAGAAGAAGTTTTGAAGCTGAGGTTCCTGCCAACGGCTTTAGGCCGGTTGCAAAAGTTGTTGGGGCAACCTTTTCTAACCAGGCCGGAGTAATTGGGGCCGCTGATCTGGCCAGGCAATCGCTTCGGTAAGCTTTAGAGGTTGACTGGAGAGACATGACCTATTTCTTTTTAAAGAACTTTGTGCTTGGGCCGATTCTGTCGATTTTGTTCCGACCTTGGGTTCGGGGTGCAGAAAACATCCCAAAGCAGGGCGGGGCAATTATCGCTTCCAACCACCTTTCCTTCGTTGACTCAATCTTTCTGCCTCTCAAAATCAGACGGCCAGTAACTTTTTTGGCAAAGAGTGACTACTTCACGGGCAAGGGCGTCAAAGGCGCCCTGATCCGTTGGTTCTTCAAATCAACCGGACAGCTGCCGATCGACCGCTCCGGCGGCAAGGCGTCTGAAGATTCCCTAAACACCGGTTTGGGAGTTCTAGAACGAGGTCTGCTGCTCGGAATTTATCCGGAGGGCACCAGATCTCCGACCGCCAAGCTCTACCGAGGAAGAACCGGAATTGCCCGGATGGCACTCGAGGCACAGGTTCCAGTGATTCCAGTTGCAATGATTGACACGGAAAAGGTGCAGCCGATTGGCTCGAAGTACCCAAAAATCCATCGCGTCGGCGTTGTCATTGGTGAGCCGTTAGACTTTTCTAGGTTCGCCGGCATGGAAGGCGAACGAGCAGTTTTGCGGGCCGTGGCAGATCAGATCATTTACAGCATCCATCGATTGAGTAATCAGGACTACGAGGATGTTTATGCCTCGACCGTAAGAAACAGACTTGCAAGGTCAGAATAGGGAAGCGTGAAAGAGTTCGGATTAGACAACTACCTCAACCTTGAGGCGAAGCAGCAACCAACTTGGGACAGCGAGATTTTGCTTGAGCAGGTCAAGCAGGAGCTTGCCGCGCAGCCACCGTTGGTTTTTGCCGGCGAAGTTGACACGCTGAAAAAGCGCATTGCTGACGCTGCAAAGGGCGAGGGCTTTATTTTGCAGGGCGGCGACTGTGCCGAGACTTTCGCGGACGCCACCGCAGACCGCATCCGCAACCGCATCAAGACCGTGCTGCAAATGGCAGTAGTGCTTATGTACGGATCGTCACTGCCAGTTGTAAAGATGGGCCGCATGGCCGGGCAGTTCGCTAAGCCACGATCTTCGGACACTGAAACCAGGGGAGACCTAACGCTTCCTGCCTACCGCGGCGACGCGGTCAATGGTTACGAATTCACCCCAGAGTCGCGCGTGAACGACCCTTACCGTTTGATGCAGGCCTACAACACTTCCGCCAGCACCCTGAACCTAATTCGCGCCTTCACCACCGGCGGCTTCGCAGACCTTCGTGAGGTTCACTCGTGGAACAAAGGCTTTACTGATAACCCAGCGAACAAGCGCTACGAAAATATTGCCCAGGACATTGACCGGGCGATGCGCTTTATGGAGGCCTGCGGCATTGATGCCAACGAGCTGAAATCAACTGAGTTTTTCGTTTCGCACGAGGGTCTGCTTTTTGACTACGAGGTGCCACTGACAAGGCTTGATTCCAGGTCGGGCGCCCCGTATGTCACCAGCGGTCACTTTATTTGGATCGGTGAGCGCACCAGGCAGCTAGATGGCGCACACGTCGATTACTTCTCACGAGTGAAAAACCCGCTTGGCGTGAAGCTTGGGCCAACCTCAACTAAAGAAGACGTGCTGCAGCTGATTGACAAGCTAGACCCAAGCCGCGAGCCGGGACGACTGACATTCATAAGCCGCATGGGTGCTGGAAAGATTAGAGACGAGCTACCTCGCCTGATTGAAGCAGCTCAGGAGTCGGGTGCCAACCCACTCTGGATTACTGACCCAATGCACGGCAACGGCATGACCACCAAGAATGGCTACAAGTCAAGAAGGTTCGACGACGTCATGGATGAGGTCATGGGCTTTTTCGAGGTTCACCGCGAACTTGGCACCCACCCAGGTGGTTTGCACGTTGAGCTGACCGGCGACGATGTCGCTGAGTGCCTAGGCGGCTCTGAGCTGATTGATGAGCAGACGCTGGAAGAGCGCTACGAGTCGGTTTGTGACCCAAGACTGAACCACAAGCAGTCATTGGAGCTAGCATTTTTGGTAGCGGAGCAACTTGTGGAAACTGCAAGGAACTAGGAATTGATAACTGACAAAGTTGATGCGTGGCTAACCATTGATGAGGTTGCCGACCTTCTAGGTATTTCTTCTGGGAAAGTTCGCCGATTGATCGACGAGCACATTCTTTTTTCATACAAGGTTGAAAAAGAACCAATGGTTCCGGCGAATCTGATTGTTGATGGTGAGCCACTAAGCAGCATCAGGGGAACCATGATTCTGCTGTTGGATTTGGGGCTAAGTCTCCAAGAGGCAATCACCTGGCTGTACGAAGTCAACGATGAACTCGGCACTGAGCCGATTTCGGCGCTACTGGCAGGTCACAAAGCGCCAGTGCGTCGGGCCGCCCAGGGGCTTGGCTAACTACTTCGCTCGATTAATGACTTGGTCAGCAAGTTTTGCCAGGGCGTTTCTTCCCTGATCTGAAATTTCAAGTGCGGCAAGAGCCTCAATCGACCGGTAGGAATGCTCGGAGATCAATCGCTCAGTCTTTTCAAGAGCCTTTGAGTCTTCGATCGTCTGGCGCATGAAATCCAGCTGCTCGGCATCGATGTCGCCGGAGATTAACAGCTCCTCGAAGATCTTGGCCACGGATTTCGGCAGTGTCTCAAGCGTCAGCGCAATCAAAACGGTTCTTTTTCCCTCACGCAGGTCATCACCTGCAGGCTTGCCGGTAATTTCCGGGTCGCCAAAGACCCCAAGAACGTCATCTCTGAGTTGGAATGCCAGACCTAGGGGGATACCAAAATCACTTAGCTGCTGGAGTGAATCTTCTTTTGCTCCGGCAAGTGCTGCACCAATCAGCAGTGGTGCCTCGAGGCTGTACTTGGCTGTCTTGTAAAGCATGATGCGGTTTGCCCTTGCAACTGCAGCTCCGTCGGTTCGGGTTGGCGCAGCGTTTTCTTCTAGAACATCCAGGTACTGACCTGCCATCACTTCGAAGCGCATTTTGCCGAATTCATTCCGGCAGCTTGCCTCGGCAGACTCTTTGACTCCATGAAGTAGTGCTTCGCCGAAAATCTCGGAACTCCAGGCAAGCATCAAATCTCCGACAAGCACAGAACCTGCGACTCCGAATCGTTCACTTGAGCCCACGTATTGATTTTGCTTGTGGAGAGTCTCGAAGCGCTTGTGAATAGCAGGGGAGCCTCTTCTAGTGTCGCTTTGGTCCAACAGATCATCGTGAACGAGCGCTGCAGCATGGAACATCTCCAGGGCAGCGGCAACCCCAACAATCGGGCTGTCTATTGAAAGTTGATCCTCTGTCACTGGGCTAGAGTGCTGGGCGGCGAATGACCAGTAACAGAACAGCGCCCGGAATCGCTTGCCACCAGACAGTAGGGCTTGGGTGTAATCGATGAGGGGAATTAGGTCATCAGATATGCTCGTAAGCTCCTCGCGTTTTTGATCGCAGAAGGCATCGAGCTTGGATTGAACCAGTTCTAACAAAAAATCTTGAGCCACGCGGGATAGCCTAGCGGCTCACAGTTGTTTACAATTGAGAAGGAACGGAGATTACCAATGGCCCTATCAGAGCGTGAGCGCAAACTTCTCGAGGAGATGGAGCGCAACCTCATTGAAGAGGACGCCAGCTTCGCCAATCGCGTTCGAGAGGTTGGCTCGTCCAACAAGAACGGCCGCAAGCTGGTGCTGGGAGTGGTGGTCACCCTAATCGGCCTTGGCCTTCTAGTGTTCGCTGTAATCCTGCAGGTGGCGTTTTTTGGGGTGGCGGCATTCATGGTGATGGTGATCGGTTTGGTTACCGCTAGCAGTAATTTCCGACTCCCATCGGCACCGCGCTCTGCCAAAGAGCCAGGCGGACCCTCGTATTTCGAAGATCGCTGGAACCAGCGCTTCAACAACGACTAGACAAGTCTTCTAAGCCCCCGCTTCGGCGGGGGTTTTTTATTTCCCAAATTATTCAAAAATTTTGCAATAAATGCTTGCAAAACAATCTAATGTGGAGGAAAGTGGAGTAAAGTGGAGAATAACTAGAGCGAAAGGGGGCTGCATGTTATTAGGCACGCACACCCCAAAGCTCGATGACAAAGGCAGAATCATCCTTCCGGCCAAGTTCCGCGATGAGCTTGCAGACGGTGTTGTCATCACCCGCGGCCAAGAGCGCTGCCTCTATGTCTTTTCCGCCAAGGAGTTCCAGGACGTTCACGACAAGGTCCGCCAGGCACCTGTCACCTCCGAAGAGGCTCGTCGCTACTTGAGAGTTTTTCTATCCGGAGCATCTGATGAAACCCCTGATAAGCAGGGCCGAGTCCTAGTACCAGCACTGCTTCGCGAATACGCAGACCTCACCAAAGAATTGGTAATCATCGGCGTCGGGTCCAGAGCTGAAATTTGGGATGCCGCCGCGTGGCAGACATATCTATCCAGTAACGAAGAAACATTCGCCTCGCAAGCTCAGGAGGTGATTCCTGGGTTGTTCTAATCCTGCACTTTGATCCTTGGCCGTCCCGGCTTACTTCCCCTAAGTCGGACCTATGAAAACCAAGCTCATAGACGGACAAGGTTCAAGGTGCAGGGCAAGGCCCAAAAGCTTATGACTCAATCAACTGCAGATCTTCACCTTCCAGTAATGCTGGAACGCTGCCTAGAGCTTTTGCGTCCGGGCCTCGAAGGCAAGTCACCCGTGGTAATTGACTGCACCTTGGGCATGGGCGGACACACTGAGGCGCTGCTGGCTCAGCACTCTCAGTTTCGAGTTATTGGAATCGACAGAGACCCACAGGCGCTGGAGTTGGCTTCCGAGCGCCTTGCCAAATTTGGCGATCGTTTCATTCCAGTAGCCGGAACCTACGACCAAATTGCTGAGATTTTGGACGAGCTCCAGATTGACCAGGTTGATGGCGTGTTGATGGATCTTGGGGTCAGTTCGCTGCAGTTGGATGATGCTGGCCGGGGCTTTTCTTATGCTCAGGATGCTGCTCTGGACATGCGAATGAATCAATCCGAGGGTCTGACCGCCGCCGAGTTGTTGGCGCGCGAGTCAGAAGCGGAACTAACAAGAATTTTCCGCGAATACGGAGAAGAGCGCTATGCGGCTGCAGTGGCCAAGCGCATAGTGCAACTTCGTCGCGATCAGCCGATTACAACTAGCGCCGAGTTGAATCAGATCGTCACCTCAGTAATTCCGGCAGCACCGGGCAAGACTTCTGGACACCCAGCCAAGCGGATTTATCAGGCACTAAGAATCGCAGTGAACGATGAGCTCGGGGGTCTTGAATCAGCGGTTCCACAGGCTATCGAGTCCTTGCGAGTTGGTGGTCGGCTAGTTGTGATGTCCTACCACTCACTCGAAGACGGCATCGTCAAGCGCGCAATGCAAGCCGCCGCAGTTTCTTCAACTCCCGTAGAGATGCCAATTCAGCTTCCTGGAACATCACCTGCGCTATCGGTGATCACTCGCGGAGTGGAGCGCGCAACCGAAATTGAACTTTCACAAAATCCAAGAGCGGCTTCGGCCAGGCTGCGTGCAGCGGAAAAACTCGAGGTAATCTAATGAGCATTTTCATGGTCTCGGCCAATGAAGCAAAGAAGCTTCGTCCCAGCCTCATGGCAGCCGCGGTGTTGATCATCGGCCTGGTAGCAGTGCTGGTCGGACAAATTGGCCTGAATATGGTGCTCACCCATGATGCTTACGAGCTTCGCTCACTCAAGCTTGAAAAGCGAGACCTGGCTACCGAAGTTCAAATCATTCAGGAGGAAGTCTCATCACTTTCCTCGCCACAGAACCTGGCAGATGCTGCAAACCGACTTGGCATGGTTGCCAACCCAGCCTCGGTTTTGCTGGATATCGAAAGCAACAAGATTTATGGAAAGCCCAGCCCAGCAAAGGCAGAGGGACAGCAGGTTGCTAGCGCCAACCTCGTTGCTAACTCGGCCCTCGGAGCAATCTCCGAGTTCTCACTGGCCACGGTGTCTTCCGGCGAGGTTCAAGTGAGTGTTGAAACCTCGAATAACAGCGACACTGGTCTAGTTTTGCAATCAGGGTTTATCCCCGCTTCACCAACGAGATAGGTACCTGATGGGAACACACGCGAAGCTGAATCGCCGTCTCGGCGCCTTCGCGGTGGTGCTGTTCCTAATTGTGGCCGCCCTAGGTGTGCGACTGGTTGATTTCCAGGTGGTAAAGGCAGCTGAAATCCAAGAGAAGTCACTGGCATCAAGGTCGATGACTCAAACCCTGCAGGCGCTACGCGGCGACATCCTCGACTCTTCCGGGCAAGTTTTGGCCAAAACTGTCTTTAGGTATGATGTGAATGCGGCGCCGAAGAATGTGGGTCCGGTCTTTCAGACAATAGACGGCGTCCGCACCGAGCGATCCGTTGATGAAATCGCGCTGGAGTTGTCGCAGTTGTTGGGCGTTGACTATGGCGAAATTATGATTCGACTCGAGGGCGACTCGGAGTATTCAAACCTTGCCAAAACTGTCAATGCTGAAACCTTCAACGCGATTCGCGACCTAGACATCCCCTGGATCTTCTTCGACCAGTTTGAGGACCGGCTCTACCCAATGGGTGCGGTTGCCGGGAATGTCCTCGGGTTCGTTGGTAGCGACGGAACGCCGCTGGCTGGCCTTGAGCGCCAATACAACACCTGCCTGGCGGGTGTTGACGGACAAGAGACCTTCGAACGATCTGCTGAGGGTGTGCGAATCCCAACCTCTAACCAAACCACCCAGCCAACCGAAGACGGCGGACAGCTGAACCTTTCAATCGATGCCAATCTGCAGTTCTTCGCGCAGCAGGTGCTGGCTGACACCGTCAACGAGCTCTCTGCTACCTGGGCGTCGGCGATAGTTGTCGAAGTCGAAACTGGCAGGATCCTGGCTGCTGCGGAGGCTCCGACCGTGGATCCAAACGATCCGGCGGCGGTTCCTGCCGCAGACCGTGGTTCAAGAATCTTCCAGGCAGCTTTTGAGCCAGGCAGCATCATGAAGGCTGTTAGTGCATCCATGGTTTTAGACACAGGCGCAGCCGATGAGTACGACACTGTTCCGGCTCCAGACCGCATGAACCTAGATTTTGACAACGAATATATCAAGGACAGCTTTTCGCACGAGGATTTCACTCTGAGCCTGGCCGGAGTACTGCGGTACTCCTCAAATACCGGAATGACGAATTTTGCAAGTCAAATACCTAGGGAAACCCGTTACGAGTACCTGAAGAAATTTGGCTTCGGGTCGGTAAGTCCACTGCGCTTTGAGGGTGAAAGCTCTGGAATTTTGCACCCTGCAAGCCAGTGGGACGAGATGACAAATTTGGTTACCACATTTGGCCAGGGCATCTCGGTTACCAGCTTGCAGATGGCCTATGCCTATCAGGCAATCGCCAATGGCGGAGTTCGGCTTGACCCCATCCTGGTTGACAGTTGCCTAGCTGCCGATGGCTCCATTGCCTATGCGCCAAACCAGGGTTCCACCAGAGTCCTGTCAACCGCCTCGGCAAATTTGAATCTTGAGCTGATGGAAAAAGTTGTTGAATTCGGTGGTGTCGGAAAGACCGCAGCCATTCCTGGTTATCGAGTGGCCGGCAAAACCGGTACCGCCGAGACCAAGTCAGGTAGCGGCTATGGCGATGAGTACGCAATTTCTTTCTACGGAATTGCCCCAGCCGAGAACCCCAAATTCGTGGTGGGTGTGACTATTTATCGCCCTGAGGGAGTTTCCAACTCGTCCAAGGCGACACCTCCTTTCAAGGCCATCATGCAGCAGGCTCTCAAGCACTACCGAATTCCGCCCTCCACCACCGAATCCAGAAGCATTCCATCTGACAAGTACGGCCAAATCGATGAAAACGACTAGCGAGCTTGCCAGGAAATTCAACCTCGAGCTGACCGGTAGTCCGGAAGTTGAAATTGTCTCGGTTGCAATGGATTCCAGTCAGGTCACCCCCGGTTGCCTGTTCATAGCGGTCCAGGGAGCAAAAAGCCACGGGCTGGATTATCTAGATCAGGCAGTTGCCAATGGTGCGGTGGCAGTTCTATCTGACCGAGAAGTTGCAGCCGAGCTGCCAAGTCTTCGCCACAGTGACCCCAGGGCTATCGCTGGTCAGGTAGCTGCCGAAGTCTTCGGTACCGCAGATTTGGGGCTTCGGGTTTTTGGGGTAACCGGCACCAATGGAAAGACTTCAACCTCGTTTTACCTGCAGCAGTTGCTTCAGGGCATGGGAGTTGGCACTGGACTATCAACTTCGGCAAGCACCAATTTTGAAGACCACCAATTTGAGTCACACCTAACTACACCGGAAGCCCCAAGGCTTCACTGGCTTGCCGCAGAGACGGCCAAGCTTGGCGCCCAGGCACTGGTAATAGAGGTTTCCGCACAGGCATTAGCAAGGCATCGCGTGGATGGAATGCACTTTGAAGTGGCTGGTTTCACCAACTTGAGTCGCGACCACCTTGATGATTTCGGCAGCATGGATGACTACCTAAGCGCCAAACGCGAGCTGTTCACGAATAAGTTCAGTGACAGCGCTGTTATCAGTGTTGAAGATGACTTCGCCAAGCAATTGCTAGAAGGCCTGGAGATAGCCGGCGTCGGCATTGGTGACGGCCTGCAGTACCAACTTGAAAAAACAGACCATGGGTTGAAGATCACAGGCAAGCAGAACCTAGAGCTGAACCTTGAAATTGGCCCCCTGATGGCCAAAAACCTGGCGCTGGCAGTCATTATGTTGCTTGAGGCCGGCTTCGACGCGCGGGAGCTAACAAGCGCTGCCGAAGCTATGGAAATACAGGTTCCGGGCCGGCTCGAGCTGGTGGGGCCAGGGTTGCCACACGTTTATGTTGACTACGCCCACACCCCGGCTGCCATTGATGCGGCTGGCAGAGAGCTCAAGAGCAAATACCCTGAACTCACCATAGTTTTTGGAGCTTCCGGAGATCGGGACCCCGGCAAGCGATCTGAAATGGCGGTTGCAGCCGCGAAGTACGGCGACATCTTGGTAGTAACTGACCAGCATCCAAGGAGTGAGGATCCGGCACTAATTCGCAAAACTCTGCTGGATGCAGCGCTGCAACAAACCAACTCGGATCGAATATTTGAGGTTGCAGACCCAGCTGAGGCGATAGCTAAAGCTGTGAATATCACCGCGAGCGGTGGGGCAATTCTGTGGTGTGGTCCAGGTCACCTAACCTATCGCGAGGTAAAGGGGCAGAAGCTGCCCTTTGATGCGATTGCGGTTGCAAGAAAGGCGCTAGAGAGTTGATTGAACTTAGCCTGGCCGAGATTGCTGAAGCAGTTGGTGGAACAATTTTTAGGGGAGCCGAAACCGACCTGGTTTCTGGGGTTTCCACCACCGATTCCAGGTCTGTAGAGCAGGGCGGGATCTTTTTTGCGAAGGTCGGCGCGAACGATGATGGCCACCGTCATCTTGCTGCAGCGGTTCAGGCCGGTGCCGCATTGGCCATTCTCCAGCAGCCAGACGAAGCCGCAGAGATTAATCAAATAGTTGTGGCGGACTCAGTCTTAGCTCTGTCGGATCTGGCCAAGCTGGTCTTGTCGAGGGTTCGGTCAACGGGCAATTTGACGGTAATCGGCATAACCGGATCGAACGGCAAGACCTCGACCAAGAACATGCTTCGAGAAATCCTTTCTCCGCTGGCACCAACCGTTGCCCCAGTTGGGTCCTATAACAACCTGGTGGGTCTGCCCACAACCGTGCTGCGGATAGACCACGAAACCCGCTACCTGATTCTTGAGTACGGGGCTGCCGGGCTCGGATCTATTGCCAAACTGGCAGCCTGGACCCTGCCCGATATCGCGGTGGTGCTGAAGGTCGGGCTCGCCCACGCCGGCGCCTTTGGAGGCATTGAGGTAACCGCCAAAATCAAGGCCGAGCTAATCGAATTTGCCACCAAGCAGGTTGTCTTGAACTTTGATGACCCCGTGGTTAGAGCAATGGAAACCGGGATCAGTGTCGCTGTCTCCGGATTTGGCTTTGACGAAAACGCCAGCACCAAAATTACCGCAACCGACTTGAGCCTAGATGGCACAAAAGTCAGCCTGCGAATCGGCGAGAACGACAGTGAGCTCAGTATGCGAATTCTGGGCGAACACCAGGCCATGAACGCTGCTGCGGCTTTAGAAGTTTCACGGCTTCTAGGTATTGATACAGACCACTGCCTAAAGGTTCTCTCCGAGATGGAAATGGCAGAGCGCTGGCGGATGCAGCTTCTGAGATCAGACCAGGGATTTCACGTCATAAATGACGCCTACAACGCCTCTCCAGATTCCATGAAAGCAGCGTTGCAGAGCCTTGCTGTAATCGGTCGGTCGGGCCACAGAACCGTTGCGGTTCTGGGCGCCATGGCCGAACTCGGGGAAATTTCAGATCAAGAGCATCACGCCATTGGACTACTGGTTGTCAGGTACAACATTGACAAATTATTCGTGGTGGGACAGGACGCCAAGGTGTTGCACTTGGCAGCAACCGCAGAGGGCAGCTGGGACGGTGAATCTGAGTTTTTCGGGTCTGTCTCAGAGGCATTTGAGCCAATCCGTGCCAGTCTTGAGCCAAACGATGTGGTCTTGGTTAAATCCAGCAATGCGGCCGGATTGAGATTTCTAGGAGACCAGTTGGCGGGTGTGAAATGAGAGCGCTGTTAGCGGCCGGTGGTATCTCGCTATTTATTTCCTTGTTTGCAACACCGGGCTTTATCGCAATTTTTAGATCACTAAATTGGGGTCAGTTCATTAGGGACGATGGCCCCGAAGCTCACCACACGAAACGTGGCACCCCGACCATGGGTGGCATCGTAATTTTGGCTGCTGCGGTGATTGGCTATTTTGCTGCGAAGCTCATCAACGGTGAAAGCCCTTCAGCCTCAGCGCTTTTGGTGCTATTTATGATGGTCGGGCTTGGGCTGATCGGCTTTATTGATGACCTGCTCAAGGTTCGCAATCAAAGAAGTTTGGGCTTGGGTGGTTGGGCAAAGATCGCGGGGCAGGGAATTGTGGCCGTGGTCTTCGCGGTGCTGGCGCTGCAGTTCCCAGATGAGCAGGGCCTAACTCCCGCCTCCACTGCGATTTCGCTATTCCGGGACACTCCCGTTGACCTGTTTTTCTGGGGAACCTTTATCGGCATGACCCTGTTTATTGGCTGGGTGTATTTGCTTGTGGCTTCAGCCTCGAATGGAGTCAACATTGCCGATGGCCTTGATGGACTGGCCTCTGGTTCTCTAGTTATTGCCATCGGCGCATACGTTGTCATCGGCTTTTGGCAATTCAACCAGAGCTGCGCGAATGTCACTGAGAACTTGACGTCCTGCTATGAGGTGCGTGATCCACTTGATCTTGCCGTGGTGGCAACCGCGATAGTGGGCGCCTGCCTCGGATTCCTCTGGTGGAACACGTCCCCAGCGCAGATCTTCATGGGCGACACCGGTTCACTGGGTCTTGGAGGGGCACTCGCCGCACTGGCGATTGTCTCCAGAACCGAATTGCTGTTGATTTTGATTGGCGGAATCTTCGTGATTGTGACGGGCTCCGTAGTAATTCAAAGAGTCTTTTTCAAAATCACCAAGCGCAGGACCGGTGTTGGCAAACGTGTCTTCCTAATGTCTCCGCTGCATCACCACTTTGAACTAAAAGGCTGGGCTGAAATCACCATTGTGGTCAGGTTCTGGATCATCGCCGCTTTGTGTGCGGTAGCCGGCGTCGGCTTGTTCTATGTCGAATGGATCTATGGAATATGACCCTTCCAGTAAGTTGGCATGGATCCTGGTCCGGCAAGAAGGCCCTCGTACTTGGACTGGGCAAGTCTGGTTTTTCGGCCTGTGACACCCTGGTCGAGCTCGGGCTCGAGGTTGCCGCCGTGGGTGGAAGTGCAGCAAAGGAACTAATCGATCTAGTAGATGTAATCGGCGCCAAGTTCTTTGCATCGGAAGAGGCATCGGTCCTTGACCAGATTGGATTCGAGCCAGATTTGGTCATCGTTTCCCCTGGCTTTAGTCCAGAGCATCCATTGGTGCAAGAGGTTCAAAAAAGAGGCTGGGAGCTCTTGACAGACATCGATCTGGCCTGGCGGCTTCGGGATAAGACACAAAAAACTGCAAAGTGGATTTCGATTACCGGCACCAACGGAAAAACCACCACCTGCGGGATGGTTCAGGCCATGATCAATCGCTCCGGTCAAACCGCCATCAGTTGCGGGAACATTGGAACTCCGATCTTGGATGCGATTAGAGATCCAAATGGCTTTGATTACTTCGTTATCGAGCTCTCAAGTTTCCAGCTCCACTACCTGGGGGTAATCGAGCCGGTCGTGAGCGCATTTTTGAACATCGCAGAGGACCACCTGGATTGGCATGGGGATTTTGACCAGTACCTTGAGGCAAAATCGAAGGTTTATCAAAACACCACCGGGGTGATTGTTTTCAATGAGCAAGACCCGAACACGCTCGCCGCTGCCGAGCAGGCCGACGTTGCCGAAGGCGCCAGAGCAGTCAGCTTCCGTCTCGGGTCTCCAGCGGTGTCAATGGTCGGCTATGTCGATGATTTCTTGGTTGACCGCGCCTTTTTGGACGACCGTAAAAACACGGCGCTGGAAATTGCGAGCTTTGATGACATTTCAAACATCTCAAGAATTTCAAAGCAGCTGCTGGCCAACTGTGCTGCCGCTACCACGATTGCCAGGGCTGTTGGGATTGAACCGGCTGTGATTCGTGAGGCAATTCGCGAGTTTGTGATTGCGCCGCACCGAATCCAGTACTGTGGCGAATTTAGCGGCGTTGAATTTATAAACGATTCAAAGGCCACCAACGCACACGCTGCCGACAGCTCACTTTCATCCTTTGATTCGATCGTCTGGATTCTTGGGGGTCTACTCAAGGGAGTTGATCCAGAACCGGTGATCCTCAAGCACGCCTCAAAAATCAGGGCCGCGGTTTTGATTGGCAAGGACACCACTGTGCTTGAGGAGCTCTTCGCAAAGCATCTGCCGGATCTGGAGCTGGCCATAGCTGACCAAGACCGGGCAATGGCATCGGCTGTCGAGCTTGCCGCTGGATTTGCCAACCCCGGCGACACTGTCTTGCTAGCCCCGCTTGCCGCCTCCATGGATCAGTTTGTTGATTATGCCGACCGGGGCAATCAATTTGTCGAGGCGGTCCGAGGGTTGGGTGCAAAGTGACCGAACTCAAGGGCGTCTTAAAGCCCACCTTCCGCGCACAGTCAAAGCAGTTCTACCTGCTGCTTGCTCTGACCACATTGACAGTCCTGATCGGGTTGGCAATGGTTGCAAGCGCCTCCACCGTCGATAGCTTCAAGCAAAGCGCTAACGCCGGTGCAACCTTTTTGCGGCAGGGCGGCTTCGCCATAATCGGCGTGGCCGCACTGGCGATTACTTCGAACTTGCCGCTGGGTTTCTTGCGTCGGATTGGCGCTATCGCTCTCTACATCACACTCGGGCTGCAGTTGGCAACCGTAATTGTTGGTGTTGAAATCAATGGAAACAGAAACTGGCTGGATCTGGGTTTCACATCCATCCAGCCGTCTGAGTTTTTGAAGCTGGGACTAATCCTGGCCTTTTCCCACCAATTAGCTCAGCTTTCCGAAGACGCAATTCGAAACCGTCAAATCTGGCTTCGGATTTTCGGGGCATCGGTCGCCGCGTTGTTTTTGGTTGTTGCGCTTGGTAAGGACATGGGTACCGGCGTTGTAATGGTGGTCATGTTGATGGGGCTGTTTATCATCGCTGGCATGCCCTGGTCCTACACCATGGGCATCAGCCTGCTGGGAGTTGGGGCGGCAGCATTGTTGGTGATTGGATCCCCGTCCCGACTAACCAGATTCGACGCTTGGCTAAACCCGGAGGCTGCGGACCCAATGGGTGTTCGGTGGCAATACGAGCACGGCACCTGGGCGCTAGCTTCCGGAGGCATCTGGGGGACTGGGCTTGGCAGATCAAAGCTCAAGTGGAGTTGGATCCCGGAGGTTGAAAACGACTTCATTTTCGCCGTTATAGGCGAAGAGCTTGGGCTGATTGGGGCAATGGTTGTGATTTTACTGTTCTTGGCGCTGGGGCTTACCATGTTCTCGATTGCCAAGAATCAGGCCAATTCATTCAGCCGCAACCTAGTTGTTGGAGTAATGCTCTGGGTGGTTTTCCAGGGTCTAATTAACATTTCCGTAGTGCTCGGTCTGCTGCCGGTACTCGGGGTGCCACTGCCGCTTATTTCTGCTGGTGGTTCATCGCTGATTTCGACGCTGGCTGCAATCGGGGTGGTTTTAGCTGTTGAGCGAGACCGAGTAAAGAGCCTGGGTAGAGTGACCAGATGAGTAGATTCTTGCTTGCCGGTGGCGGCACCGGTGGCCATGTAAACCCGCTGCTAGCACTCGGGCAGTTCCTAAGAGACTCTGGCCACGAGGCAATTGCCTTGGGCACCAAAGAGGGGCTTGAATCAAGGCTGGTTCCAAACCGCGGGTTTGAACTTCTGACAATCCCAAGGTTGCCGCTTCCTAGAAAGCTCTCTTTTGCCCTTGTTGGTTTCCCGTTTAGGTTGCTGGCGGCATCGCTAAAGGTTGCCAGAATCATCAGGGCCCGTGAAATTGATTGCGTGGTTGGGTTCGGAGGCTACGCTTCGGCGCCTGCTTACATTGCCGCCAAGCTAACCCGAACCCCACTGGTGGTGCATGAGGCCAATGCTCTGGCCGGTTTTGCCAATAAGTTGGGGGCAAGGCTGACTAGCTTTGTTGGGGTTTCGTTCTCAAACAGCGATTTGAAGCAGGCGACCCTTACCGGAATGCCGATTCGGGCCGAGATTGTGAAGTCTGCATCTGGCTACGATCAGCAACAGGCCCGAGTCGAGCTTGGCCTGGATCCAATGTTGCCAACACTGTTGGTCACCGGCGGCTCACTTGGAGCCAAGAGCGTCAACGACACCGTGATCCAGAGCCTGGAGCAGCTGAATGCCGCGGGCATTCAAGTGCTTCACATTGTTGGTGACAAGGCGGACTTGGACGAGATTACCCGGCCTGGTTATCGACGTATGGGTTACTGCCAGGTCATGGATGTGGCTATCGCAGCCAGTAACTTTGCCGTCTCGAGAGCTGGTTCGTCGACGGTCTCGGAATTCACCGCTACCGGACTACCTGCACTATACGTTCCTTACCCGGTAGGAAATGGCGAGCAGCGACTAAACGCCCTAACGGTAGTTGAGGCAGGCGGAGGCTTGCTGGTAGCCGACAGGGACTTCACCCCAGAGTTCGTGCAGTCTTCGTTGATTCCAGTGATTTCGCACGCCAAGGGACTCAAGACCATGTCCAAAAATGCAAAATCACTTGGAATTGTCGACGCCACCGAGCGCCTTGGCGCATTAGTTTTGACAGCACTGGATACTAATACTCGTGATTAAGCCAGATTATTCTCAACCGATCCCCAAGAACTTGGGCAAAGTTCACTTTATTGGCATTGGTGGATCTGGGATGTCGGGCATAGCCCGAATGCTGCTCCAGATGGGGTATCAGGTAACGGGGTCGGATGTCAGAGACAGCCCGAATATCACAGCACTTGAGGCTCTTGGCGCGAAAATTACCATTGGTCATGATGCCAGGAACCTGGGCGACGCAGACACCGTGGTTGTTACCTCAGCACTCTGGGAAACAAACCCGGAGCTATTGCTTGCAATTCAGAGCGGACTTCCGGTGCTGCACCGCTCTGCTTTGTTGGCACACCTCGGTTCGCAGGGCAAACTCATCGCGGTCGCCGGAGCCCATGGAAAAACCACCTCGACGGGCATGGTCGTAACAGGGCTATCCAAGCTCGGTGCTGATCCTTCGTTTGTCAACGGCGGCGTCATTCAGGAATACGGAGCCTCCAGTGGGTTTGGCAAGGGCGAGCATTTTGTGATCGAAGCCGATGAGTCAGATAGCAGCTTCCTGCACTACGACACAGCGGTAGCTCTAATAACAAACGTTGACCCTGACCACTTGGATCACTTCGGTTCGCTCGAGGCATTTCAGGGTGAATTTGCAAAATTTGCCGATGCCGCCAGTGACTTGGTTGTGATCTCCAGCGACGACCCGGGCGCAATAGCTGTTAGGCAGCTACTCAGCCACGACCGAGTAATCACCTTTGGCAAAGACGCCACTGCAACCGTCAGGCTCTCGAGCATTGATTCGACCGGCCCTCAGGTAAGCGCCAGAATCGAGTACCAAGGTCAGAGCGAGCTGTTGAGTCTGTCGATTCCGGGGGAGCACAACGCGATTAATGCCGCCGGTGCAATTGCAGTTTTGGTTGGACTCGGTTTTGACTTTTCCAAGAGCGTGGAGGCGGTGGCAGGATTTAGCGGAACCGACCGACGCTTTCAGCTGCATGGAAGCCATCGGGGAGTTTGTGTCTATGACGACTTCGCTCACCACCCCACCGAAGTAGCGGCGGCACTCAGGGCAGCGCGGGCTGCCTGTGGTTCAGGTCGACTAATCACCGTGTTTCAGCCGCACCTTTTCAGCCGTACGAGAATTTTCTACAGGGAGTTTGCTGAGGCGCTCGCGCTTAGCGACATCAGTATCGTGACCTCCATCTACGCGGCGCGCGAAGATCCCGAGCCCGGGGTTACCGCTGACCTAATCACGGATGCCTATGGCGACCAAGGTGTTGTAAAACTTGTGCCGGAATGGGACGAGGTCCCAGCTGTTGCGGCCGGATTGGCAAAGCCTGGTGATTTCATTATCACGATGGGCTGCGGCGACATCTACAAGATGGTTCCAGCCCTGCTAAGCGCGCTGGAGGAGTAGTTGAAAAAGGCAGAACGCCAATTACTTGTGCAAGAGCGCAGGCGAATCCGAGGCACGAAGGTCCGCTCAGAGGGCTCCAGGGCAAAACTTGGACCATTCGCACTGTGGGGGCGCATCCTCGGGATATCTGGGCCACTGATTCTGATTTTGGTTGTGTTGGCAAGTTTTTTCACTCCGATGTTGGCAGTTCAGAGCATCACTATCACCGGTAACGACCGAATTGCTTCCTCAGAAATCGAGACAGCTTTGTCCAGCCTTTACGAACGGCCAATGACCACAATCAGCGAGAACGAGGTTGCAGAGCTGCTGGGTGATTTCAGTTTGATCGAAACCTTCACCTTTCAGGCCGAGCCCCCAAATACCCTGCGTCTGACGATTCGAGAGCGGCAGCCACTGCTGGTGCTGGTTCGTTCCGGCATGAACTACCTTTACGACGCCGCGGGTGTACAAATTGCACAAACCGACGAAATCGGCCTCTATCCGTTTTTCGCTTTTACCGGCAATCCGGTCGGCAATCCCACCTACGAAACCGCGGTTGAGCTGCTGCTGTCATTGCCCCTTAGTACCTATCAGCAGATTTTCTCGGTAGAAGTCAGCCAAGCGCTGACCATAAAACTGGTATTGCGGGACAGCAACCTCGGGGTCTTTTGGGGATCCACCGACCGGGCTTTGCTGAAGGCAAAAGTGCTGGATTCGTTGATTGCAACGGGTCTCGATCGAGCGTTGACGGTTGATGTGAGTTCGCCAAACTCTCCCGTGGTGCAGTACCCCGATTCCTAGCCCCAAAGGCGTTTCCGACACGCCCGAGCGCTTGGCTCTATTTGCTTGAAACAAGGCCTAATTTCTACGCGCAAATTGAAAACTCGATGAAAAGCTAAGCCTCAGCCTTAGCTTTAGGGTTTTCGCTAGGAGGCAAAAGTGTCACACAGCCCTAATTACCAGGCCGTCATCAAAGTTGTTGGAGTCGGCGGCGGCGGAGTAAACGCTCTGAACCGAATGGTTCAGTCAGGTCTCCGCGGAGTCGAGTTTGTAGCGGTCAACACAGACGCACAGGCGCTATTGATGAGCGATGCCGACGTGAAGCTGGACATTGGGCGTGACATTACCCGTGGTCTCGGGGCCGGGGCAGACCCAGAGGTTGGTCGCAGAGCTGCTGAGGAGCACGAGAGCGAGATCGAGTCGGCGCTCAAGGGTGCAGACATGGTCTTTGTGACAGCTGGCGAGGGTGGCGGAACCGGAACCGGTGGTGCACCGGTGGTTGCTCGCATTGCTAAGCGTCTTGGGGCACTGACCGTGGGTGTCGTGACCAGGCCATTTAATTTTGAGGGAAAGCGTCGAGCAGTTCAGGCAGATGAGGGTATTCAGGCCCTTCGTGAAGAAGTAGACACCCTAATCGTGGTTCCGAACCAGCGACTGCTTGAAATGTCCAACAAGAAGGTTTCCGCTCTTGAGGCCTTCATGACAGCTGACGATGTCCTAAGAGCCGGTGTTCAGGGAATTAGCGACTTGATCGTGGTTCCAGGACTGATCAACCTTGACTTCAACGACGTCAAGTCGGTGATGCAGGGAGCTGGCAGTGCGCTGATGGGTATCGGTACCGCCAAGGGTGAGGACCGTGCGGTGCGTGCCGCAGAGATCGCTGTGTCTTCTCCGCTGTTGGAGGCAACCATCGAGGGTGCTCACGGAGTATTGCTTTTGGTTCAGGGAGCTTCCGATCTTGGGCTGCATGAAATTGATGACGCTGCCAGGTTGGTTCAGGAAGCCGTCCACCCGGAGGCGAACATTATCTTCGGTGCAACCATTGAGGACACACTGGGTGACGAAGTTCGAATCACCGTTATTGCCGCCGGCTTTGATGGCGGCGAGCCAACTCACCGTAAGTTCGAGGCTTCTGCTCTAGGCGTTGCGGCTCTTGCTGCGGCCTCCGAGACAGCCAACGAAGCGCAGGTTCTAGATGCCGATGCGGTTGATGCTCCGGAGCCAGAGGTAATTGCTGCTCCAAGTTTTGAATTCGAAGAGGATGCCCAGGAGACCACTGAGGTAAAAGAGAAGGTCTCAACCCCGGGCTACTTTGGCGACGACCTGGACTTGCCTGAATTCTTCCGTTGATTGAACTTTCGCTTCGTTACGATCAGGTTCAAGCTCGCATTTCCGATGCGGCCAGTAAATCTGGTCGCACTCGCGCTGAAATCGAACTAGTCGTTGTCACAAAGACTCATCCAGCAAGTCTCGTAGCTGAACTAGTAGACCTAGGCCAGCTGGCGTTTGGTGAAAACAAGGACCAAGAGGCAAAGCCAAAGGCTGAGCTCTTGAGTCAATTGCGTCCAGATGCTGCGGCCAGCTGGCACTTTGTGGGCCAACTGCAGTCCAACAAGGTCAAGAGCGTCCTGAGTTATGCAGATGTTATTCACTCTTTGGACCGGAGCTCCTTGCTCAAAGAGCTGGCAAAGCAGCTTGCCAATTCCGGGAAACGGGTTTCTGCATTCATTGAGCTAAACCTGACCGACGACCCCAACCGCGGAGGGCTCGCACCTGATTCAATCAAGCAGTTCGCGGAACGGGCTGCTGAGGTTGAGAATCTTGAGGTTCTGGGGCTAATGGCGGTTGCTGGGTTGGGAGTCGATCCCAGGGTTGATTTTGAGCGAGTTCAGAAGCACAGCCAAACGCTGCAGGAAGTAATCGCTTCGGCCAACAAGCTATCGCTTGGCATGAGTGCCGATTTTGAGCAGGCCATCGAATTTGGTGCGACACACTTGAGAGTTGGCAGTGAAATTACCGGCCCACGAGGAAACAACACATAGTCTTGACCCAACACAAGGAGTATTAAATGGGCATTTTTAGTTCTGCAATGAATTATTTCGGTTTTGGAAGTTCAGAGACAACCAAGCCTGACGCCAGCAAGCCCCGCGCTAGTGCGCCAAGAACGAGCGCTCCTAGACCGAGAAAAGCTTCGGACATGTCAGAGATCATCACTCTTGAGCCTCAGACCTACGCTGACGCCAAAGAGGTTGCGGCTCACTACCGCACCGGCGTTCCTGTGATTGTGAACATCGGCGGCATGAGCGAGGCCGACGCCAAGCAAATGCGCGATTTCATGCTTGGCCTGAAAGAGGGCCTCGAAGGCCACTTGCGCCGCGTGACACCAAAGGTTTTCCTGCTTAGCCCAAGTCACGTTTCAGTTTCAGACGCTGACCCTGAGGTTGAGCCAGTCGATTCCGAAGACTTCCTAGCGTAGGCATGTCAATAATTGGCCTAACTCTTTACTGGGTTCTTCAGCTTTTTTTCTACGCAATGATCGTGAGGTTCATTGCCGAATTGGTGATGAGCGTAAACAGAGGCTGGCGCCCGAAAGGGCTGCTGTTGCCTGTCTTTGACTTGTGCTACACCGTAACCGACCCGCCATTGAAGTTTTTCAGAAAGCTAATCCCACCGTTTCGACTGGGACCGATAGCTCTAGATTTGGCCTGGACGGTGCTATTAATAATCGTTCTTATTTTGCAGAGCTTTGCAAGAGGCCTGTAACTGCCAATAACATAGTGACCAGCTCACTGAGCAAAACTTAGAAGAGGTAGAAGATGGCGATGTCGCCCGAGGACATTCTCAGCAAGAGATTTCTGACCACCAAGTTCCGCGAAGGTTACGACCAAGACGAGGTCGATGACTTCCTGGACGAGGTTGTTGTTGAGTTCCGCCGAGTCCTTTCTGAAAACCAGGAGCTGAAGACTAGCTCCGGCTCGTCCTCGGACGTATTCGCCGCACCAGCAGCGGCAGAGGCTTTCCCGCAAGCCTCGGCAGTTGTTGACGATGGCTCGCTAGAGGGTACAGACTCCTCCAAGAGCATTATTGAGTTGGCACAAAAGCTTCACGCAGATCACGTCCGCGATGGTCAGGTAAAGCGCGATCAGCTGGTCCGTGACGGCCAAGAGCAGGCAGCACGATTAATTCGTGATGCTGAAGCTGAATCTCGAGAGGTTCTGGGCAAGCTTGAGTTAGATCGCAAGAAGGTGCTCGAGGGCATTGAAGAGCTGAAGTTGTTCGAAGCCGACTACCGCGAGCAGCTTCGCAGATACATCGAAGACCAGCTGGAAAACCTTATTCAAGAGGAAGCTTCCGTCGTGGTAGCTCCAGCTGAGCCTGAGGTTGCCGAAGTGGCCACTGAGCCTGAAGAAGACGACCTGTCCGATGAAGGTAATTAACGCCGCCGCTAAGCGAATAACGCTATTCCTTGGCACCGCAGCACTGGTAACTGCCGTTGACCAAGCCACCAAGTTTTGGGCCGAGGCGAACCTAACCGGTGTGTCGGTCCCGGTAGTTGGTGAGCTTCTAAAATTCCGCCTTGCCTATAACGACGCCGCCGCGTTTTCGCTTGGGGTTGGAGCAACTTGGGTTTTGGCACTTATTTCAACAATCGCGGTGATCGCGATGTTGATCTACGGACCGCGCGTCAAAACCGGGTACTGGGCGCTGATTGCTGGTTTTGTGTTGGGCGGGGCAGCCGGCAACTGGATTGACCGCGTCTTCAAGGCTCCAGAGTTCTTCAACGGTCATGTCGTGGACTTCATTCAGATCCCATTCAACTTTCCAATTTTCAACCTCGCCGACAGTTTCCTGGTGGTCGGGGTGATTTTGGTTGTTATTCAGACCATGCGCGGGGATGAGATAGGTGGCGGGCGTGCAGCCTAGATTGCTGCCAGTTCCGCCAGATTTCGATGGTCAGCGTGCCGACGCGGGCCTTGCAAAAATGCTTGGCATGTCCAGGTCTCAAGCGGCTGAGCTATTGCTGGCGGGGGCGGTGACTCAGGATGGAAAACCGATTGGAAAATCTGACCGCCTCGTGGCCGATTCACTGCTAGAGGTGACCCTTCCGGAAGTTAGGTCCACAGTCGAAGTGCAGGCGGAGGATGTGCCAGAGCTTGAGATTGTGTTCCAGGACGACCACATAATCGTGATCAACAAACCTGCGGGGGTTGTTTCTCACCCTTCCCAGGGCTTTGTAGGGCCAAGCGTGCCTGGCGTGTTATTGGCACGAGGTATTCAGCTGACAACTTCTGGCGCTCAAGAACGCCAAGGGATCGTGCAGCGGCTCGATGTTGGCACCAGCGGTTTGATGGTCTTGGCCAAGTCTGAAGCGGCCTATTCGGGGTTGAAGCAGGCCTTTAGGGATCGAGTTGTCAGTAAGACCTACCATGCGCTGGTGCAGGGACACCCTGATCCGACCACAGGAACCATTGACACGCCAATTGCCCGCAGCACCAAGCATGACTACAAGTTCACCATTTCGGCCGCTGGTAAGCCTGCTGTGACCCATTACGAGACTATTGAGCTCCTCCCCGGGGCAGCCTTGATGAAAATTGGCCTAGAAACAGGCCGAACCCACCAAATCAGAGTGCACTTTGCTCATTTTCGACACCCTTTGGTAGGTGATTCGGTTTACGGCTCAGACCCAAAGCTTGCAAGTGCACTTGATCTCAGCAGGCAGTGGCTGCATGCAAAAAAGCTTGGCTTCGCACATCCAATCTCGGGCGAACAGGTCGAATTCGAGACCGAATATCCAGCTGATTTGAAAATCGCCCTCGATCGCCTGCGTGATGTTGAATTTCGGTTCTAACATAGGGTCTCTAGGAAAGGTGGAAGATGTCTGATAAGTCATTTGTCCACCTCCACAATCACTCGGAATATTCGATGCTGGACGGTGCGGCGCGAATAAAGCAACTTGTAGCCAAGGCTGCTGAGCTAGAGATGCCGGCAATAGCCATCACTGACCATGGAAACAGCCACGGCGCATATGAATTTTGGAAACAGGCAAATGCCCACGGCGTGAAGCCAGTGATTGGCATCGAGGCCTATCTGGCCCCCGGGAGCAGAACCGACAAGACCAGAGTCCGCTGGGGCGATGGCGGAGGCGACGATGTCTCTGGCGGCGGTGCTTACAGCCACCTGACAATGTGGTCGACCGATAACGCCTCGATGCAGAACCTGTTCAGGCTCTCATCAGAGGCGTATCTGTCCGGTTACTACTTCAAGCCCAGAATGGATCGCGAACTGCTTTCCAAATACGGAAAAGGGCTGATTGCCACAACCGGTTGCCCTGGTGGCGAGGTCCAAACCAGATTGCGCTTGGGTCAATACCAGGAAGCACTAGACACTGCTTCAGAATTCAGGGACATTTTCGGTGCCGGCAACTACTTTGTCGAGGTGATGGATCACGGACTGGAAATCGAGAAGCGAGTGCGTGATGATCTACTTCGCTTGGCCAAAGATCTGCAGCTGCCCTTGGTCGGGACAAACGACCTCCACTACACAGAAAAGCAGGATTCTGTTGCCCATGATGCTCTGTTGTGTGTGCAGGTCGGGTCAACATTGGATGATCCAAACCGGTTCAAGTTTGAGTCCCAGGAGTACTACCTAAAATCCGCAAAGCAGATGCGAGATTTGTTCTCTGAGCTTCCAGAGGCCGCCGATAATACGCTGCTGATAGCCGAGCGCAGCGAAGTTGATTTTGCTAAGCGCGACCTGATGCCTAGGTTCCCTGTTCCTGAGGGGGAAACCGAGTCGGGCTTACTTGAAAAACAAGTTTGGGCCGGAATGGCCACTCGTTTTCCGATCGGGTTCTCAGAAGAACACAGGCGCCAAGCCGCCTACGAGATTGACGTCATCAAATCGATGGGCTTCCCCGGCTACTTCTTGGTGGTTGCAGACTTTATTCGCTGGGCCAGAGAGCAGGGGATCCGAGTGGGGCCAGGTAGAGGCTCGGCGGCCGGTTCGCTTGCTTCCTACGCGCTTGGCATCACCGAGCTGGATCCGCTGAAGCACGATTTGATTTTTGAGCGCTTTTTGAACCCAGAGCGCCTGTCGATGCCGGACATTGATGTCGACTTCGACGATCGCCGTAGATCTGAGGTAATTCGCTACGTCACTCAAAAGTATGGCGATGACCGGGTTGCGCAAATTGTCACCTTTGGAACAATCAAGGCGAAACAGGCCCTCAAGGATGCCTCAAGAGTGATGGCTCTGCCATATGCGGTGGGGGAGAAGTTGACCAAAGCAATGCCGCCGATGGTGCTCGGTCGAGACATATCACTCGGCGACTTGGTAGACGAGAATTCAGAGCGATACTCGGAAGCCGCTGAATTCCGGGAAATTATTGAAACAGACCCGCAGAGCGACGACGTCTTCAAGCTGGCTCGCGGACTGGAATCTCTAAAGCGACAGTGGGGAGTGCACGCAGCCGGTGTAATTATGTCGGCTGAACCATTGATGGATGTCATTCCAATCATGAAGCGCGAAGAAGACGGCGCGATCATCACGCAGTTCGACCAGCCGCCCTGTGAGGATCTAGGTCTTCTGAAAATGGACTTCTTGGGCCTTCGGAACCTGACTGTCCTAGATGATGCGCTCCAAAATATCCGCGAGAACCGAGATCAAAAGGTGGTTCTCGAAGAGCTGGAACTTGACGAAGATAAAAACACCTTCGAGCTACTTTCTAGGGGTGACACACTCGGGGTGTTCCAGCTTGATAGCGACAACATGCGCTCACTGCTAAGGCTTCTGAAGCCAACCGAGTTCGAGCATATCTCTGCTGTTATCGCTTTGTATCGCCCGGGTCCTATGGGAATGAACTCCCACACCAACTACGCGCAGCGTAAAAATGGACTTCAGGACATTGATGGGGTTCACCCTGAGTTGGCCGAACCGCTCAAGGAAATTCTTGGACCCACTTATGGCCTAATCGTTTATCAGGAGCAGGTAATGGCTGCGGCACAGAAGGTCGCCGGCTACACCCTGGGTCAAGCCGACCTGTTGCGCAGAGCGATGGGAAAGAAAAAGCCCGAGGAGCTAGACAAGCAGTTCGAAATCTTCAGCGAGGGAATGAAGGCCAACGGGTATTCTCCGGCGGCGGTCAAAGCCCTCTGGGACACATTGCTGCCGTTTGCCGATTACGCCTTCAATAAGGCGCACTCGGCTGGCTATGGAGTGCTCTCCTATTGGACCGGCTACCTGAAGGCAAATTTCCCCGCGGAATACATGGCTGCCCTACTAACTTCGGTTGGGGACTCCAAGGACAAGTTGGCCATTTATCTAAATGAGTGCCGCCGCATGGGCATCAAAGTGTTGCCACCAGACGTGAATGAATCAATTGGGATCTTTGCCGCTGTTGGCGATGACATTCGATTCGGCCTCGAAGCCGTTAGAAACGTTGGTCACAATGTGGTCGAGGCGATCATCGCTGCAAGAAAAGCCGAACCGTTTACGTCATTCGACGACTTCTTGACCCGAGTGGGGCAACAGTCCAGCACGAAGCGAGTGGTCGAGTCTTTGATTAAGGCTGGAGCATTTGATGGATTGGGTAACACACGTCGATCGCTAGTGGCCGTGTTTGAGGAGGCAATTGAGTCCGCTGCGGTCAAGCGTAAGCAAAGTGCCAATGGTCAGGTGGACCTGTTCGGGGGAATCCTCGACGAAGACCCCTCTGTGATCAAGATTCCGGATCTCCCGGAGTGGACCAAGCGCGATCTCTTGGCGCATGAGCGAGAGATGCTCGGACTCTACGTTTCAGACCACCCGCTTGCAGGTCAAGAAGCCATGCTCATGCAGCACAGCGACATGGGGACCATAGCTCTGAAGCAAAGCGATATTCAAGATGGTGAGACCGTCAGTTTGGCTGGCTTGATCACTCAGGTTCAGCACAAGGTGGCCAGGACCAGCGGAAACCAATATGCACAGGTCATCCTGGAGGATTTCTCCGGGGAAATTAGCATCATGTTTATGGGGAAGACCTACCTGCAAAACCGGGAGTTCTTAGTAGCCGATCAAACCGTTGCTGTCCGTGGTCGAGTCTCAAGAAGAGATGAAGAAATGACCATGCAGGCCTACTCAATCGATGTGCTGGAAGCCGGTCGCGAACAGGGCGGGGTGCTGAAACTCAAAATTCAAGAGAACCTTGCCACGAAGGATCGTCTAGTCAAGCTAGGGGCAATCCTGGATGCTCATCCCGGCCCCTGCGAGGTTCAGGTTCGCTTGGTGGGTTCGGCCGATCGTCACTTCATTCTGCCCCAGCGGGTATCGGTGGGGCATGACTTATTCGGTGAACTCAAGGCCCTGCTCGGAACAGATTCCGTGAGCTAGAAGTTGTCCTGAAGTCTGGCTCCGATGGTGTGGTAGCCGCGCTGGAAGTAAACCAGCGGAGTCTCGCAGGATCTATTCAAGTGAGCGGTTTCCGCCGACAACACAACTACCGCGTTTGATGCAACTTCGTACTTACTTACGACCCGCGCCAGCAAAACTGAGGAAGCATCGTTGAAAATCGGTGTCTGTTCAGGGCCTTGGCTGAAGTTATTGTCAGTAAATCGTTGCTCTTTAGGCCCAGCCAATCGAATTGCAAGTTCGAGGCTCTCAGCATCCAGGGTGTGAATGGCCATCAGCTTTCCCGGTACTACCTCGGGATAGGTAGAGGAACCCTGAGCGATGTTTAGGGACACCAGCGGCGGGTTGGACCCCAGCGAAGTTACAGAAGAGGCTGTGAAACCGATTGGATTGCCAGCCTGGTCAGCAGCTGTCACCAGCGAGATACCGGTTGCGTGGTTTCGGAATACGGTTTTGAGTGCGTCTGGACCCGAAAGGTCGAAGTAGTCTGATTCAATAGTCATGTCCCGATAAGGTTAGGGCATTCGGATTTATATAGCGGGGTAGCGCGTGCGGAAGATTGAAATTACTTCTCCAGTAAACCCTGCCATGGTCACAGAATTACTTCCTCGAGCAGTTGTAACTATTGATTCGGTTCAAGAGGTGGTTTCGCAGATCATCGCCGAAGTCAAGGATCAGTCAATTGCTGCCCTGACAAGTCACGCCGAGAAGTTTGACGGCCTTGTCGACATCGACTTCCGGGTCCCAAAAACTGAGTTGGTTGCGGCTCTTCAGGAAATGGATCCGGAGCTGAGGGCTGCAATTGAGGTTGCGATTTCCAGGGTGCGGAAGGTCTCCGAAGCAACTGTGCCCTCAGAGCTCACCGTTGAACTCGATTCCGGGGCTCAAGTGACTCAAAAGTTTGTTCCGGTTGCTTCGGTAGGTCTTTACGTGCCTGGCGGCAAAGCCGTATACCCCTCAAGTGTTGTCATGAACGTAGTTCCGGCTCAAGTTGCCAAAGTGCCGCGAATTGCGGTTACTTCGCCGGCTCAGAAAGACGGACTGCCCAGTCGCAGCGTGCTTGCTACCTGTGAACTACTCGGCATCGACGAGGTTTATGCCATGGGAGGCGCAAGTGCGGTTGCCGCCTTTGCCTATGGCATACCCGAGATTGACTTGGAGCCAGTAGCGATGGTAACTGGGCCGGGGAACATCTTTGTGGCGGCCGCCAAACGGCAATTGCGAGGGGTGATCGGAATCGATTCCGAGGCAGGCCCAACTGAAATTTTGATCATCGCAGATCAAACGGCGAACCCGGAGTTCGTGGCTGCAGACTTGATCTCGCAGGCTGAGCACGATCCAAATGCCGCGTCCGTGCTGGTCACAAACAGCCCCGCGTTGATTGTGGCTGTGGAGCAGGCACTGGAAAAGCAAATCCCGCTGGCTGCCAATCACTCAAGGATTAGTCAGGCCCTGGCCGGGATTCAGTCGGCACTTGTTCTGGTGGACAGCATTGAGTCTGCGATTCAAGTTGCAAACGCCTACGCCACCGAGCACCTAGAGATCCACTGTGCAGATAGCCAGGCGGTTGCATCTCAAATCACCAATGCCGGTGCCGTGTTTATTGGTGAGTACTCACCGGTGAGCCTGGGGGACTACCTGGCTGGCTCAAATCACGTCCTGCCAACCGGGGAGCAGGCAAAATTCTCCTCTGGATTGGGCGTGGCAACTTTTCTGAGATCCCAGCAGCACATCAACTACTCGAAGCAGGGTTTGAAGAGCGTTGTTGACAGTCTGGTGAAATTCTCTGAAGCTGAATCTCTATCAGCCCACGGCAGGGCCGGGGCGATCCGATTTGAGGAGCAATAATGCACTGTCCATTTTGTAGGAACTCTGATTCCAGAGTGGTTGATTCTCGAACCAGCGATGATGGGTCTGCGATCAGAAGGCGCCGACAGTGCCCGGAGTGCCAAAAGCGTTTCACCACCATTGAAACAGCCAGCGTCATGGTCACCAAGCGCAGCGGTGTGACAGAAGCATTCTCGAGAGACAAGATCGTCTCTGGAGTTAGAAAGGCCTGCCAGGGCAGGCCAGTTACTGATGCGGACCTAGCATTGCTTGCCCAGCAAGTGGAGGAAGCTCTAAGGGCAACCGGTGCTGCCTCAATTGAGGCGCAGGACATTGGTCTTGCGATCCTTGAGCCATTGCGTAATTTGGATCACGTTGCTTTTATGCGATTTGCCAGCGTCTACCAAGCTTGGGACTCACTTGACGACTTTGAAGCTGCAATCGAGAGTCTGAGGGGCTAAAAAGTTGTTCTATCGGTTCATCTTTCGAGCCTTCTTTCAGAAGCTCGATCCAGAGTTTGCCCACGAATTGGTGGTGGCCGGCCTCAAGGCAGCCCGAATCCTGGGTCTGCTTCGAGCACCAAAACCTAAACACAGCTACCCGGTAATGGGCTTGAATTTCGAAAACCTTCTGGGGATGGCTGCCGGCTTTGACAAAAATGGGCAGTTGATCAGGGAGCTGCACGCCCTTGGGTTTGGCCATGTTGAAATCGGAACCGTTACTCCAAGAGCCCAGCCTGGAAACCCAAAACCCAGATTGTTTCGCCTGCCAAAAAATAGAGCATTGATAAACCGAATGGGTTTCAATAACGAAGGCGCTGATGTTGTGGCCGAGCGAATCAGAACCCTTCGCAACTCGGGTGTTCCACTGCCGGTTATTGGCATAAATATTGGCAAGAACAAGGACACCAGCGCTCAAGATGCTGCCTCGGACTATGAGCTGGCCGCAAACAAGCTGGCTCCACTTGCCGACTACCTGGTGATCAATGTTTCTTCCCCCAACACTGCAGGACTTCGGGACTTGCAGCAGGTAGACGCATTGCGACCAATTTTGACCGCCGTCTTGAAGGTTTCTGGCTCCACTCCGGTGTTACTGAAGATTGCCCCGGATCTTGCCACTTCAGACATCGAAGCCGTCACTGCGCTTGTAAATGAGCTGAATTTGGCCGGAATGGTGGCCACTAACACCACTATTTCGAGGGCGAATTTGATTGCTGAATCCAACACGGGGGAGTTAGGCGGGCTTAGCGGGCCAATGCTTCAGGAGCGCGCACTGGAAGTACTTGATTTGATTAGAGCAGCGCTGGCTAAAGATAAGACGGTCATCTCTGTGGGTGGAGTGTTCACCCGGTCAGACCTTCAGCAGCGAATCGATCGAGGCGCAGACCTAGTCCAGGGCTACACCGGTTTTGTCTATGGCGGTCCAGCCTGGGCTAAGTCTCTTACTCGCTAGGGCCTAGTTTCTGGGCTCTTAGTTAGTTCTGGATCTCTCACAATTGAGTCTCCAAGAATTTCATCGGCCTGTTTCATTAGTTCGGCAGGGATCTCCACGCCAGAGGCCTTGATGTTCGAGGCGATTTGCTCAGGTTTCGAGGCACCCACGATTGCGGCAGCGATGTTCTTGTTCTGAAGCACCCAGGCAATAGAGAACTGAGCCAAGCTCAGCTCAAGCTGATCGGCCAGCGGAATTAGCTTCTGAATCTTTGTAAGCAGGTCATCACCCAGGAACTTCTCCATAAAGCCGCCGATTTCTGAGTTGGCAGCCCTTGAATCTGCGGGCAACTCGGCACCAGGAAGGTATTTGCCGGTAAGCACGCCCTGGGCCAGGGGAGACCAAACGATTTGGCTCAGACCCAGCTCTTGGCTGGTTGGCACAACCTTCTCTTCGATTACGCGCCACAGCATCGAGTACTGCGGCTGGTTGGAGATTAGTCGGTAGCCCATCTGAGAAGCCAGGGCTTGGCCCTCGCGAATTTGCTCGGCATTCCATTCAGAAACACCGACGTAGAGAACCTTCCCCATTCTGACCAGGTCGGCAAAAGCCTGCATGGTTTCTTCAAGAGGGGTCTCGTAGTCGAAGCGGTGCGCCTGATATAGATCGACGTAGTCGGTCTGCAGTCGCTTGAGAGACCCATCGATGGACTCCATGATGTGTTTACGGCTTAGCCCAACGTCGTTTGGACCCTTTTCGGCGACTGGCCAGTAAACCTTTGTCAGTATTTCAAGGCCCTCGCGTCGCTGGCCCTTGAGGGCATCACCCATCACCTTTTCGGCAGCCAGGTTGGCATAGACGTCGGCGGTGTCGAAGGTGGTGATTCCGCCATCAAGCGCTGCGTGAACTGTCTTGATGGCTTGCTGGTCCTCAACCTGGGAGCCGTGGGTCAGCCAGTTTCCGTAAATAATTTCAGAAATCTTTAGGCCAGAATTTCCTAGGTACCTGTGCTGCATGGCGACCCCTTCGTCGTTAGTTGTTGTTATTAGTCTTCAAATTTGGTGAACCGTGCAACCTGTGGCTTTGGAATTCTAAGGCCGCGCATCTGGATCGAGCGCATCGCCCCGTACCAAGCTAGACCGCCCTCGAGATTTTCGGCACCGTGCTTCTTGGCCACCTTTTTCTTTACGGCGCGGCCAACAAAAAATGCGTCAACAGCCACAACCAGGAAAAGACCCCACATCGCAAAAAGGGCGATTAGTTGGAGCTGGATTGAATCAATAAAGGTCAGCATTACTACCAGGAACAACATCGGGAGCACTAGCTCACCGGCAGTGAATCTGGCATCAACCACATCTCTGGCTAGTCGACGCTGAACACCCTTGTCTCTGGCGCCGAGGTAGCGCTCTTCACCAGCCATCATGCCCTGCCTGGCCTTCTGTCTTTCAGCGCGCACTTTTTCCTTGTCTGCGTGCTGAGCTGCTTTGCTTCGATCGCCTACCAGTGGCCTCTTACGAGCCTGCTCGCGCTCCTTGCGGGCTGGCGTTGGGCGGCCTTTGCCGACTCCGGGGTTTTGCTCTTCAGTCATCTTCAACCTCTTGTCCTATATGCCCTAGATTACAGCCATGGCATTTACATTCACTCCCTTGAACCAAAGTTGGATTGAACCAGCATCTGAATTCGTGAATTCGCAATTCCCAGAGGCTGTCGCGACTCTGGGAAAGCTCGTCAAAATTCCTGGAATAGCTTGGGAAAGCTTTGACTCGAACAACCTCGATAGGTCTGCAGCTGCAGTTGCTGCAGAGCTTGAGGCCCTTCAGGTGTTCGACACAGTTGAAATTCGCAGATCAGCTAAGCCAGATGGCGAGCTAGGCGCGCCGGCAATTGTTGCCAGGCGAGCAGGGGCAGCAGATGCCCCGCATGTGTTGCTTTACGCCCACCACGACGTTCAGCCGCCGGGTGCTAGGGAGCTTTGGAAGACCGAGCCTTTTGAGGCGACACTGGTTGGGGACCGCCTATTTGGCAGGGGAGCATCGGATGACAAGTCCGGCATTATCACGCACCTGTATTCGCTCAAAACCCTCAAGAAACTAGCTTCAAGCCTTCGCCTCGGAATTACCGTATTTATAGAGGGTGAGGAGGAAGCCGGCTCTGAGTCTTTCCCGAATTTTCTTCGAGAAAACCAGGCTGACCTAGAAGCGGACTTAATCATCGTTGCCGACAGCGGAAACTGGAGCGAAGATGTTCCGGCGCTGACCACTTCCTTGCGAGCGATGGTGTCGCAGACCTTCACCATTCGCACCCTTGACCACGCGGTTCATTCGGGTATGTATGGGGGGCCACTTCCCGACGCGACTGGCGCCATGATCAAGCTTTTGGCCACGCTCACCGATGAGCAGGGCAACGTTGCCATAGCGGGCCTTGATTCAATACCCGTGGATGGCCCCGATCTAAGCGATGCGGAGTTCGGTGTTGCCGCCGGCTTACTGCCGGGCGTGAAGCGACTTGGGACCAAATCTGCAACCCAGCAAATCTGGGGCGAGCCTGCGGTGACCGTTATTGGAATGGACATTCCGCAGGTGGACGTGTCATCAAACACCGCGCAGCCTGAGTCCAGGGCGCGCATCTCACTGCGGCTGGCACCGAGTCAAGATCCTGACACCGGGCTGGAATTGCTTCGCCAGCACATCTCAGCACATGCTCCGGAGGGAGCCGTTGTCGAGTTTGGTAGGAGTGAAAAGGGACCCGGTTATCTGGCGAAGAATGGCTGGGCCGCCCCGATGGCTCATGAGGCTTTTGGCATTGCCTGGCCAAACCCAAGCGTCAATATCGGAATTGGTGGCTCGATTCCCTTTATCTCAGAATTCGCTGAGCAGTTCCCGAATGCGGAAATTCTGGTTACTGGGGTCGAAGAGCCTGATTCGCGGGCTCATTCTCCGAATGAGTCCCAGCATCTTCCAACGCTGCGGCGGGCCATACTTGCCCAGGCTCTGATGTTGCTAAACGGGAATGAGATGACCAGATAGCGGTTAAACTAGCGGACGGAGGTAAACAATGACACAGGTAGCAACTCACGGTGTAAAGCTCACCGACACAGCCGTATCAAAGGTTCGCTCGCTGCTAGCGGGAGAGGGCCGAGACGACTTGCGCCTTAGGGTTTCGGTTCAGCCTGGTGGCTGTTCCGGTCTGATTTACCAACTGTTCTTCGATGAGCAGCTAGAAGAAATTGACGCAATCGTTGATTTTGATGGCGTTCAGGTGGTCGTAGACCCAATGAGCGTTCCCTATCTAGACGGTGCCTCAATCGATTTTGAGGACACAATCCAAAAACAGGGCTTCACAATCGACAATCCCAACGCTGAAGGCAGCTGCGCTTGCGGAGATTCATTTAGCTAATCCCGAGTTTTTGGCTCGTTTGCGGACCTTGGTCGGTTAGAATTGGTACGTCTGAAGCGACTTTAGAAGGATGTTCCATTGAGTAAAAACCGTTCTCGCATAGCTGCAATCGCAGTTATTTCCGGCATGTCTTTACTTCTGGCTGGATGTAGCCCAGAGGCACAGCGCGGCTTTTTGCCTGACGCCTCCGGAGTTACCAACCACACCGACCGAATTATCGGCCTGTGGACCACATCCTGGATCGTGCTACTGGCTGTTGGAGTCGCTTCCTGGGGCCTAATGGCCTGGGCACTAATTGTTTACCGTCGCCGCAAGGGCGAGACCGGAATGCCTGCTCAGCTTCGCTACAACCTCCCAATTGAGACTTTGTTCACAGTGGTTCCGCTGATTTTGGTACTTGGCTTCTTCGCCTTTACCGCCAGGGACATGACTGCAATTGAGGCCAAAACTGAGAATCCTGATGTCCACATCGAAGTAATTGCGAAGCAGTGGAGCTGGGACTTCAACTACGTTGACGAGAACACCTTTGACAGCGGCATCCAAGCCCAGTTCACCGGCACCGAAGAGAATGTCTTTGAAACGCTGCCAACTCTTTACTTGCCAGTGAACAAGTCGGTCCAGATCGACTTAAGCTCTCGCGATGTTATTCACTCATTCTGGGTAATCGACTTCCTATACAAAAAGGACATGTTCCCAGGTGTCACCAACAAGATGTATTTCACTCCAATGAAGGAGGGAACCTACGTCGGTAAGTGTGCAGAGCTTTGCGGTGAGTATCACTCGATGATGTTGTTCAACGTCAAGGTGGTCTCTCAGGCCGAATACGACTCCCAGATGGCATCCTTGGCGGCCCGGGGCAATGTTGGTCAGCTTTCAACCGAGTATGACCGAAACCAAAATCTTCCTGGTGGAGACCCAGCGATTAGGAGCGAAGGCTAATGGCAACGATTACCGAGACAGTCAAGAACCCAACCTCATTCGTGCCAAAGCGCACAAAAGGTCAGATTCTTGTTGACTGGCTGACTACAACCGACCACAAGAAGATTGGGTATCTGTACCTAATTACTTCCTTCCTATACTTCCTGCTCGGTGGCGTCATGGCTCTGGTTATCAGGGCGCAGCTGGCGCTTCCTGGACTCGAGATTGTTGCAACCAAGGAGCAGTACAACCAGCTGTTCACCATGCACGGAACCATCATGCTCTTGATGTTTGCAACTCCACTGTTTGCAGGCTTTGCCAACGTTTTGATGCCGGTCCAAATTGGAGCACCGGACGTTGCTTTCCCAAGACTGAACGCAATTGCCTACTGGTTCTTCAGCTTTGGTAGCTTGATTGCCGTTTCTGGATTCTTCACGCCACAGGGCGCTGCAAGCTTCGGGTGGTTCGCCTACGCACCGCTTTCGAACACCACTTTCTCTCCGGGAATTGGTGGTGACCTATGGGTCTTTGGTCTGGCCCTGTCTGGTTTTGGAACAATTCTTGGTGGAGTGAACTTCATCACCACCATCATCACCATGCGAGCACCAGGTATGACCATGTGGCGCATGCCGATTTTCACCTGGAACACGCTTGTCACATCGATTCTTGTCATCATGGCGTTCCCGCCACTTGCGGCGGCTTTGTTCGCACTGGGTGCCGACAGGGTATTCGGGGCGCACGTTTTTGATCCTCAAAACGGGGGAGCGATGCTGTGGCAGCACCTGTTCTGGTTCTTTGGGCACCCAGAGGTTTACATCATTGCGCTTCCGTTCTTCGGAATTGTCTCGGAGATCTTTCCGGTCTTTAGCCGTAAGCCAATCTTTGGCTACAAGACCTTGGTTTACGCAACTATCGCCATCGCAGCGCTTTCGATGACAGTTTGGGCTCACCACATGTACGTGACCGGTCAGGTGCTGTTGCCATTCTTCGCGTTCACCACGATGTTGATCGCCGTCCCTACGGGCGTAAAGATCTTCAACTGGATTGGCACGCTCTGGCGCGGCTCGATAACCTACGAAACCCCGATGCTTTGGAGTCTAGGGTTCCTAGTCAGCTTCGTATTTGGAGGATTGACCGGAGTTATTCTTGCTTCTCCTGCCTTGGACTTCCACATCTCGGACAGTTACTTTGTCGTGGCTCACTTCCACTACGTGGTCTTCGGAACAGTTGTGTTTGCAATGTTCGCCGGTTTCTACTTCTGGTGGCCAAAGTTCACAGGCAAGATGCTAAACGAGCGTCTTGGAAAGATTCACTTCTGGATTCTGTTCATTGGTTTCCACACAACCTTCTTGATCCAGCACTGGCTGGGAGTAGTCGGCATGCCTAGGCGCTATGCGACCTATCTGCCTGAAGATGGATTCACCGAAATGAACCTCATTTCGACTGCTGGAGCGGCGCTCCTTGCACTGTCGATGATCCCGTTCTTCTTCAACGTCTGGATCACTGCGCGCCACGGCAAGATGGTGGAGCTGAAGGATCCTTGGGGCTACGGAAGGTCTTTGGAGTGGGCAACCGAGTCGCCTATCCCTCGACACAACTTCCACTCAATTCCAAGAATTCGTTCAGAGTCGCCTGCTTTTGACCTGAACTACCCAGAACACGCCGCGCCTGAAGCTAAGGCTTCCTACTCGAAGGAAGGCATCAGCTAATGCGATCGAACATAGTCGTACTTCTTGTGATGGCAGCGTACTTCACGCTGGCAACAATCGCCTACGCGATTTGGTCTGACATTTACTTCGGTGCAGTTGAGCCAATCGGAACCGTGGCGATTGGCCTCACGGTGATGCTTTCGCTTTTTATCGCCTTCTACCTTTACAGCGGAATGCGACGGACCGCCGAGCTGCCAGAGGATCGTCTCGACGGTGAAATCAGCGAAGACGCGGGTGAGGTTGGATTTTTCAGCCCTTGGAGTTGGTGGCCGCTGATGCTTGGCCTTGCGTCTGGACTAGCATTCCTTTCGCTGGCTGTTCCGGGCTGGTGGTTAACCTTTATCGCGCTTCCATTCGCGGTGGTTGCAGTGGTTGGATTCGTATTTGAATACAGCCGCGGCGCTCACGCCCACTAAATGAGTAAAGCTCCGGTACTGCTTGTTATAGACGCCCAAGAGGGGTTTTCCGACTCTGATTATTGGGGGAGTGGTGCCAATCCTAAGGCTCTTGAAAACATCAAGGCCCTGGTAGAAGCATGGCGCGAAAAGGACCTGCCAATTGTGGTGTTTAAGCACAATTCCAAGGATCCAGATTCACCGCTGTTTCCTGGAAACGGCGGAAACAGGCTTGTTGACTTTATTCATGACAAGGGCTACCCAGTAATCCAGAAAAGCGTGAATTCAGCCTTTTACGGCACACCAGATCTAAGGCTCTTACTCGATCGTCACAACCACCGCCAGCTGGTGATATGCGGCATAACAACTAACTTTTGCTGTGAGACAACGGCGCGCATGGCCGGAAACCTGGGCTTTCAGACCAACTTCGTAATTGATGCCACAGATGCATTCGACCTGGTGAGCAAGGATGGCTCAGTGATTCCAGGAGCCGAGGTAATGAAGATGACGGCAGCGAACCTTGATGGAGAGTTTGCGAGCGTCCTAACCACCGCAGAACAGCTCGCACAGATCAGCTAGCACTGCAAGCAGCTGCTGTAACCCTTGTGGTGACTACCCAATTGATCAGCCCATGAAATCCTTGGAGCACACAAATCTATACAAATAGAAAACCGGCCCAAGAAGTTCTCTCAGGCCGGTTTCTAACTTCTCTAATAAATTACTTGGTCAAAGCCTTTTGCTTCCGCTTTGACTTTGGCTTGTCCTCGATCGCTGGCGCGTGATCGGCGTGAGCAAGTTCATACTCAGCCTTCGACACCGGCGCGATTCTGTCCTCGAAGTAAAGGCGTGAGATAGCGGAGCGCAGTCTGTTGCCAACTGTGATCTTTCCGTTAGCGTCAGGCCTTGGAAGCACTGGTTCGTACTCCTTGAAGTCAACTAGCTTCCACAATTCGTACTTGTCTACTGGCTCATGAACCTCGATGTATTCACCATGAGGCAAGCGGACAACTCGACCGGTTTCGCGGCCGTGAAGCACCATCTCGCGGTCCTTGCGCTGAAGTGACAGGCAGGCACGCTTTGTCACCCAGTAGGCAATGACTGGCCCGAGAATCAGAAGAATCTGCATGGCTGTCAGAACCTGGTTCAGTGACATCTGGAAGTTGGTGGCGATCAAGTCTGTGGATGCACCGGCCCAGAGTACGCCGTAGAAGGTCACGCCAGCTGCACCGATAGCGGTGCGAGTCGGTGCATTTCTCGGGCGATCTAGAACGTGGTGCTCACGCTTGTCCTTGGTCACCCAGTTCTCGATGAATGGGTAGGCAGCAACAAGGGCCAAGAAGACTAGTGAAACTACCAGCGGAACCATGACGCCCATTGGGATAACGAATCCTGCGATTACGACATCCCAACCAGAGGGAGCCAGACGCAGCGCGCCATCGAGCCATCCGATGTACCAGTCAGGCTGAGTTCCTGCGGAAACAGGGGATGGGTCATATGGTCCGTAGTTCCAGATTGGGTTGATAGTGAAGGTTGCGGCAATGGCAGCAATCACTCCGAATACCAAGAAAAAGAATCCACCGGCCTTAGCAACATAAACAGGCATCAGTGGGTAGCCAACGACGTTGTCATCGCGGCGACCAGGACCCGAGTAGTGGGTGTGCTTGTGAATCACAACCATCATCAGGTGGACACCCATTAGAACGATAATCAGTGCTGGGACAATCATGATGTGGAGGCTGTAGAGCCTTGCAACAACTTCAGTGCCCGGGAACTCGCCGCCGAAGAAGCCGGAGCTAACCGCTGGTCCAATAACTGGGATTCCCTTGATCATGCCATCGATGATTCGAAGACCGTTTCCAGAAAGAAGGTCGTCCGGCAGTGAGTAGCCGGTAAAGCCCGCTGCCATTCCCATAAGGAACAGTAGGAATCCGACAACCCAGTTCAGCTCACGAGGCTTGCGGAAAGCTCCAGTGAAGAACACGCGCAACATGTGAAGTCCGGCTGCAGCCACAAACAACAGAGCAGCCCAGTGGTGCACCTGACGCATGATTAGACCGCCACGGATGTCGAAGCTAATGTCCAAGCTGGAGGCGTACGCAATTGACATCTGGGCACCCTTTAGGGGTGCGTAGCTGCCGTCATAGTGAACCTCAGCCATTGATGGCTGGTAGAAGAAAGTCAGGAAGGTTCCGGAAAGGACCAAAATGACGAAGCTGTACAGGGCAACTTCACCGAGCATGAAGCTCCAGTGATCAGGGAAGATCTTTCTTCCAAAGCCCTTGACTACTGCGCCAAGACCTAGACGTTCGTCAAGGTAATTCGCGGTGCCGCCAACAAAACCCTGCTTTTGCTCAGTTGTGTTTGTCATTATTTCCTCATGTCCCAGAATGATGGTCCTACAGGCTCTAAGAAGTCGCTCTGAGCTACTAGGTAGCCCTCTGCGTCAACGGTGATCGGAAGTTGTGGAAGCGGCCTGGAAGCAGGTCCGAATACAACCTCACAGTGGTTTGCCAAGTCGAATGTTGACTGGTGGCAAGGGCAAAGTAGGTGGTGGGTGTGCTGCTCGTAGAGCGCAACAGGGCATCCAACGTGGGTGCAAATCTTTGAGTAAGCCACGATTCCCTGGTAGCTCCAGTCTGCCTTGGCAGGATCTTCGTTTAGATCTTCAGGGTTCACGCGCACTAGCAGCACAGCTGCTTTAGCCTTCTCCTCTAGCTTGTGTTCCTCGAGGTCCTCTAGGCCCTCAGGGATCACGTGGAAAACAGAGCCGATTGTGACATCAGAGGCCTTGATTGGAATACCAGTTGGATCCTTAGCAAGCCTCGTGCCTGACTTCCACATGGTGTGGCGAAGGGTGTCACCCACAACTGGTCCAAGGTCACCAAAAATGATGATTCCTGGAATTGGGAAGAATGCAAGCGCTCCGTACATCGTGCGACGAATCAGTTTCCTGCGAGTAAAACCGGATTCACCATCGGCAAGCTTCACAACCTCAAGCGCCTGCGCACGAGTTTCCTCTGATGAGCGGGCTTGGTGCCGCAGTTCAGAAATCTCGTTGTCAGGCATCAGTGTTTTTGCCCAGTGCACGGCTCCGAAGCCGATTCCAAGCATAGATAGGGCCATACCTAGGCCCATCCAAAGTGAGTTGTTTCTGGTCGCAGATAGGTCGCCATCGACAATCGGGAACGCAAAGAAGCCCCAGATGGCAATGATTGCGCCGATGACACTGACGCCGAACATCGCTGCAATCTGCTTTTCGGCAGTGCGAGCGTGCTTTTCGCTCTTGTCGGTCATGCGGACCCGGTGTGGCTCGATGCCCGGATCTTCGATTGGCCTCTTGGTTTGCGCGGCCAAGCCAGGGGAGTAGCGCTTTTCTAGTTCACTCATTGCCATTTCCTAATTCGACTTTGCCCCGAGCCATACGGTGATGGCGATGATGAAACCTAACCCGAAGATCCAGGTAAATAATCCCTCTGCTACCGGACCGATTGAACCAAGTTCAAATCCGCCCACGGAATCATTTTCCTCAACGTACTTCAGGTAGGTGATGATGTCTTTCTTGTCCTCAGGAGTGAGGTTTGTGTCGTTGAAAACCGGCATGTTCTGTGGGCCTGTGACCATGGCCTCGTAGGTGTGCTTCGCGCTAACGCCAGCCAATGAAGGTGCAAACTTACCCTCGGTAAGCGCTCCGCCAGCACCAACGGCGTTGTGGCACATCGCGCAGTTGATGCGGAACAGCTCGCCACCGTGAGTTGGGTCACCATCTCCTCTTAGATATTCCTCATCCGGGATAGCCGGTCCAGGTGCCAGTGAAGCAACGTAGGCAGCCATAGCTGCAATCTGCTCCTCAGTGAACTGCACTGGCTTCTTGTAAAGCTGTGGGCCAGAAGCCTGGCCAGGCATACGACCGGTTCCAACCTGGAAATCTACTGATGCTGCGCCGACGCCAATCAGGCTCGGGCCACCAATGGCACCTTCACCGTTGGTGCCGTGACAAGAAGCACAGTTGGCCAAAAACAGCTTGCGGCCCTCGTCTATTTGCTCAGCTGAGCCGATGTCTGACTGCACTACGTTCGTAGCTGCTGCGTAACCACCACCTGATAGGACTAGTCCAAAAAAGACGACCAGGCCTGCGGCCCATGGTCTGCGGCGCATTGGTTTAGTTGAGTTCAACTGATTCTCCATTATTTGCTATTTCAGGATGTAGACAACGACGAAGAGGCCGATCCAAACGACGTCAACGAAGTGCCAGTAGTAAGAAACGACGATTGCGCTGGTCGCTTCCTTGTGGCCAAAGTTCTTTGCTGCGTAGGCGCGGCCAATGATCAACAGGAAGGCGATCAAGCCGCCTGTAACGTGCAGCGCGTGAAAACCAGTGGTGATGTAGAAGGCAGACCCGTAGGAGTTTGAGCTCAAGGTGATGCCCTCCGAAACTAGAGTGGCGTATTCCCAAACCTGACCTGCTACGAAGATTGCTCCCATTACGTAGGTTAGGAAGAACCACTCCACCATTCCCCACTTAGCAGGGGAGTTGCCGGTTCTACGTGGCTGAAGTCGCTCCGCCGCAAATACGCCAAACTGTGCCGTAAAAGAGCTGGCAACCAAAATCAGGGTGTTAATAAGAGCAAATGGCACGTTCAGAATCTGAGTGTCATTGGCCCAAAGGTCCGGTGCGCCTGCCCTGAGGCTGAAGTACATAGCGAAAAGGCCAGCGAAGAACATAACCTCGCTACCTAGCCAAACGATTGTTCCCACCGAGGTTGAATTCGGCCTATTAATTGCCATCGGGGGCATAGGGGTAGAGGTAGCAGTCATGTCCCCAAGTTTACCCGACACAGTCGGTTCAGAGTCCCAAAAACCCCAAGGTTTGGCAACTTTTTTCCGAGTCGGTGGCTCTTTGGGCTGACTAGACTCATCAGATGACAAATTTCAGTTGGCCTGAAGTGCTTTCGGTCCTTGTCGGGGGGCATAATCTCACTCAGGGGCAAGCCAGTTGGGCAATGAGTGAAATCATGCATGGTCGAGCCTCGTTGGCTCAAATGGGGGCCTTCATGATGGCGTTGCGCTCAAAGCGCGAGACGGTCCAGGAGCTTACTGGGCTCGTAGATGTGATGCTGGACAACGCAGTCAAGCTTGAAACCGGCAGCGATGCTCTAGACATCGTTGGTACCGGGGGAGACCTAGTCGGAACCGTGAATATCAGCTCGATGGCATCGATTGTTGCCGCAGCTGCCGGCGTTCCTGTTTTGAAGCACGGATCCCGAAGTGCGTCTGGGAAGACTGGTTCTTCGGAAATGCTTGAGGAGCTGGGCATTAGATTGGACCTTTCGCCATCCCAGGTGGCGCAGGTCTTTGCAAAAGAGGGAATCACATTCTTCTTTGCTCCGGTTTTTCATCCGGCAATGCGCCACGTGGCGCCAGCCAGGAAAGAACTTGGTGTGCCAACCACCTTCAACTTCTTAGGTCCTTTGGCTAACCCGGCACAACCAATTGCTACGGCACTCGGGGTGGCCGATGCTGAAATCGCACCGTTGATGGCTGCTGAGTTGGCAACTAGAGGCAGAACTGCAATTGTTTTCAGGTCAAATGACGGCTTGGATGAACTCAGCACAACCTCCGATAATGCGATTTGGCAGGTTTCCAAGGGCGCAATCGAGACCTTCACCTTTGATGCCAGAGAGATCGGGATTGAACGGGTCTCAGTTGACGCGCTTCTCGGTGGCGATGCACGGCACAACGCTCAAATTGCCAAAAAGCTGTTTTCGGGAGAGGAATTTCAAAATTCCAAGGCGATCTCGGACATTGTCTGCCTAAATGCTGCCGTGGGAATTACTGCTTACGACTTGGCAAAGGACTCAAAGGAGCCTGAAACAGAAATCAATCAGCGACTCAGCGTTGCGTTTGTTAAGGCGCAGACGGCCCTGACTTCTGGTGCGGCGTTAGCGAAAACCAAACACTGGTCGTTTCTCACCCAAACCATCTAAGCCAAAGAACCACAGGGCCGGGGAGACACGGATTCTTACTACTTGACATAATGTTTATTATCGGCGTTATGTACATTCTCTGGTGTGGCCTTCAGGCCACTGGCTCCTATACCCGACCGGATTTGTCAGCTAAACCAAACAGCCGCATCGCCAGCTGATTCAAATACCCAATTGATAGGGCAAAAATCAGGGTTCCCTCGCGCACTTGTCCGCCAAGCAGGAAGCCAATTGTCACAACGATGATTTCAACGCTGGTTCTGGTTATCCAGAATGGCTGATTGAACTTTTGTGCCAGCCCCATCATGAGCCCGTCTCGCGGTCCTTTTCCGAAACCGCAGGAGATGTAAAGCCCGGTCGCAAAGGAAATTACCAGGAGTCCGCCGATAAACAGCAGCAAGTTTTGCCAGTAAAGGTCAAAATCTGGCAGCAGCGGCATTGTGATGTCGGCGAACAATCCAACCAGGATCGCGTTCAACACCGAACCAATGCCTGGTCTAACCCGCAGCGGAATCCAAAACAGCATCACAATCAGACTCACGGCAATTGTTGCCTGCCCAAAACTAAGGCTGGTTTGCAGGGAAAGCCCCTGAGCTAAAACATCCCAGGGCGGGATACCAATTCCGGCATGAACCATCATTCCCAGTCCGGCGCCGTAGATGGCAAGACCAAAATTCAGCTTAAGAAAGCGATAGATGAACCTAGACTTGACCACGAGCCAACAGTAGAGCATTCAAGGAGGATTACGTGGCCAAAACAGACTACTTTTCCTCCCCCAAACCGCGGGTTTTCGCCCATCGAGGATTCAGCTTCAATGACGCCAGCCTGGACGAGAACACAATCGAGGCCTTTCGCGCAGCACTGGCCCTTGGTGCTGGTTTTATCGAAACCGACGCTCAAGCAACCGCTGACCAAGTGGCGGTGCTATTTCACGACACTGACCTGAAGCGGCTATGCCAAATAGACGCAAAGGTCTCTGAGCTTACATTTGCTGAAATTCAGGAAGTAAGCCTTGAAAACGGCGGCAAAATACCTTCGCTTAGAGAAGTTTTGGTGGAGCTTGATGGTGCCAAGCTAAACATCGATATCAAGGCAAAAAACGCAATCCTGCCCACTGTGCAGGCAATCGAAGAAACTAGCGCCCATCATCGTGTGCTGGTTTCGAGTTTTTCCAATCGCAGACGGACTGCCGCTCTGTCAGCTTTGTCAAAACCGGTCGCAACTAGCGGCTCAATGGCAACTGTTCTCCAAATTTGGTCTTCCTACAGATTCTTCGGTGGACTCGGCCTGAAAGCACTGACCAAGGACATCGATGCCCTGCAACTCCCGCTGCGCTACGGATCAATCACTTTTCGAGATCAAGGGTTCATCCAGGCGATGGCCAAGCATGATGTCGAGGTTCATTTTTGGACCGTGAATGACCAACCTCAAATGAGAGAACTGCTTGCAATTGGAGCCAGCGGGATTGTCACCGACAGGACCGATCTAAGTTCCATTCTGTGACCAAGCTGTGAGAAACCCGCCAGGGGGAATTACTTCCCTGCTCTCGGGTTGAACCCCTCCAACGGAGGAATAAATGTCAGAATCTATGCGCGGAATGCGACTGGGGTCCCAGTCTCTTGAAAGCGATGTTGGAATTGAGCTGTCTGCCAGGCAACTGGTCAGCTTCCGTTGCCCAAATCAGCACCAGTTCAACCTGGTCTTCGCTGAGAATGTTGAACTTCCTGAACTCTGGCAGTGCCAGCATTGTCAGGCGCTAGCGACTCGCATGATTGATGGCGAGATCATGGTGCGCGAACAGGAAGAAGAAGACGGTGTTCGATCTCACTATGACATGGTGAAGGAACGCAGAACTGAAGAGGAGCTTGAAGAGCTGCTCCAGGAAATGCTAACCAGCATGAGAAGGCGTCGCTCCGAAGGCCAACTCAGCGCCTAAAAGCCCATTTTGTGCACAGCCAAAATGCCTCAAAGATAATTTTGTAGGTCATCTTGCTGACCCCTGATTCTCTCTCTACGAATGTAATGGGCACTTCTTCAACGACTACCCCACTGTCCTGGGCAAGCTTTGTCATCTCAATTTGAAATCCATAGCCTTGCGCTCGAACCAGTTCTAGCTCGAGACCGGTTAGAAAGCTAACCGGATAGCAGCGAAAGCCGGCTGTAATGTCTTTTACGTGGCTTCTGAGAGTCAATCTCGCGTAAAGATTTCCGGCGCGAGAGATCCACTGCCTATACCAAGGCCAATTCAGCACCGCTCCCCCGGGAACCCAACGCGAGCCAATTACAAGTCGATTCTCCGCTGCGGCTTCCACCACAAGGGGCAAATCATCAGGCCGATGACTACCGTCGGCATCCATCTGCACAATGTAGTCATAACCGTTCTCAATAGCCCACTCAAAGCCAGCTATGTAAGCCCTGCCAAGGCCCTGCTTGGCTTGACGATGCAGGACACGCAGCTGCGGATGCTTATTGGCAAGCAGGTCCCCGAGGTCTCCGGTTCCATCGGGCGAATTGTCATCGATAATCAATAAATCTAGGTCTGGGGCAACTTGAACCACAGCCTCAACGGTCTGTGTTAGCGGGCCCATTTCGTTGTAGGTGGGCATCAGGACACAGACTTTCAACGTCTTGTCTTCCTGATCCTGAACAGGGCAATTAGCCCGATGACCACCGCCCCATTTAGGTAATCAAAACCTGCTCCGACAACCATGGCCGGGGTGGTGTGATCAAACAGCGGCACTTGTTCAACCATTGCGCCCGGTTGATACCACTCAAGTTCGCTCAGTACTTCTCCGGTTGGCAGGTAAATGGCAGAGAGCCCAACGGTGGAGATGTTTACAACTGCCCGACCTGTTTCGATGGCCCTGAGCTGTGCAATGCCTGCTTGCTGGAAGGTCTCGTCCGAATAGCCAAAATCAGCATTGTTAGTCTGCGACAGAATAAGCTGCGCTCCCCCAGCAACCAGGTCTCGCTGGATTGAATCTTCGGCAATCTCAAAGCAAATAAGTGAACCAGCCACGAAATCCTCTGAAACCTCATAAATTCCGTCTCTAACGCCGAAGCTGAAGCCGCGGGGCACCAGGTCAATCAACTCCGGAGCGAAAAATCTCCAGAATGCCCGGTCTGGAACGTACTCTGCAAAAGGGACCGGCTGGGTTTTGTCGTAGTAGTCGACGGCTCCAATGCCTGGACGCCACAACAGCGTTGAATTGTAGCTTTCTCCGCCACGACTGGTGATGGTGCCAAATACGAACGGTGCACCGACTCGTGCCGCTAAATCATCCACTTTTTTGGCAGCAGCTTCATCCCGAAGCGGATCAACATCGGAAGCATTCTCTGGCCACACCAGAAGGTCAATCTCGCCACTCAGCGGTGACTCGAACACAAGCTCCGAGGCACTTAGGTGATTATCGAGAATCGTGCCCCGACTTAGATTTGAAAATAGCCCAGCATTGGCATTTCCTTGAACCGCTGCAATCGTCTTCTGACCAACCGGGGTTGGGTTGTTCAGCATCAGGATAATCAGCGGCACCGCTACTACAGACCCGAGAGCGATGAGAGCCGGGAGCCTAGGAAGGGCATTCCGGCCGCGCCTGTGAATAAACCAGAGCGCCAGCACCGAACCAAAAAAGGCAAGCACGAAGCTAAGTATTGACAGGCCACCCAGATAGACCCACTGGTTCATGAAGCTGCCAGGCTGCGTCATTGCAAGTCTTGACCAGGGGAAACCTCCGTAGGGAAAGTTGTTTGCCAGAAATTCGCGGAAGGTCGAAATTGATGCGCTTGCTAGCGCAAAGGTCAGCAGCTGGAGTTTCTTGGGGCGCCATTTTTTGTAAACCCAGGCGGTTAGGCCAACTCCAAGTGCAAAGTAAAAAGACATTAGAGTGCTCAAGGCGATCAATGGCACCGGCCCCAGGTAGAGCGCTATCCACTCGATGTGGGCGATGTAAAAAGCTTGAGAAGCAATGAACCCGACAAAACTTGCCTGCCAGAATCCAAGCCCAAGTGTTGCCAGCAGAATAATCGCTGGCACTATCGGTGCCAGAATCCAGATTGATTCGGTGGGAAATGCGTAAAGCGCAACAAGCCCGCCGACAATTGCCAGCGGTATTCGCCAAATCAGTTCCTTGAATCTCACAGCAATAGCCTAAGAGCTACATGTAGTAGCTGTATGCCACAATTCCTCGTTTAACCTGATCCATTGCCTTATAGGCGGTCTCTGCCACCACCGGGTCGGCTCCCTGAGCAAGTTGGTCCAATAGGTCAATGATTTGCTTGGACCATCTAATGAAATCTCCAGCCAAAAGGCCGGATGATTTCAGGACGTCATCAAGCCTCGCCCCGGTTGCCCAGCGGTAGATCGAATAGGACAGGCCAAGGTCTAGCGGTGTCTCTTCGGGAAGTTGATACTTGTCTTGAAGTTCGGCCAGCTCCAGCTGAATCGCCTCAGTGGCATCCAGTGCGTCTCTGAAATCCCCCTTGGGGAGCTTTGGTTCGTAATCACCGTCGTCACGACGGTTTTCATAAACAAGCGCAGCAGCCATGGCGGCGAGGGATGCAGGGTCTAGGTCTTTCCAGGTGCCCTGATTTACGCACTGCGCGATCAATAGATCACGTTCTCCGTAGATCTTTGCCAATCGCTGCCCGGACTCGGTGATTTCCAGGTCGTCCCCGTCCGGCTGCATGTAGTCAAGATCCTGAAGTAGGTCACAGATCCTCGTGAAAATCTTCGACACCTGATTGGTTCGAGACTCGATTTGGGCAACGGCGCCATCGATCTCTTTCCTAAGTTTTTGATATCGCTCACCCCACCTGGCGTGCGCTTCGCGCTCACTGCATGCGTGGCACGGGTGAGAACGCAGAGTCCGCTTCAGGTCGGCAATCTTCGACTCGTGTTGCCGCATGCCCTTGGTTTGGCGAATGTCCTTACCGCCCCGCTGCCTGAGAGTCGCTCCCCTTCGCTCCAGGTCGGATATCTGCCGCCTAAGGCCCGAGTATTCGATGAAGTCTCCAAGGTGGCAGGCCATTGCCTCCTCATAGCCCACCAGAGAGGCCTGCTTCTCCGAGATAACCTGGGCTAATCCAACTACCGAGCGATCTGCTTGAAACTGCGCGAATGAACGCTCCAGAACCTTGCTTGCTCGCTGCGCACCAAAAGCACTAGTCAGGTTTACGGCCATGTTGTAGGTGGGTCTGAAAGAGCTATTGAGCGGGTAGGTTCGCTTTGAGGCAAGCCCCGCAACCATGTTTGGGTCAAGCTGCTGCCCCCAAAGAATCACTGAGTGACCCTCGGTGTCAATTCCCCTTCGGCCTGCTCGCCCGGTCAGCTGGGTGTACTCCCCTGCCGTGATTGACACCCTTGACTCCCCGTTGAATTTATCTAGTCGCTCCAAGACAACGGTTCTAGCCGGCATGTTGATTCCCAGTGCCAGGGTTTCGGTTGCAAAAACCACCCGCACTAGTTTTCTCAAGAACAACTCTTCAACTACCTCCTTGAATGCCGGCAGCATGCCCGCATGGTGCGCGGCGTAGCCACGTTCCAGTGAGGAGAGCCAGTCAAAGTAGCCCAAGGTGTCAAGGTCTTCGTCCGCAATCGAGCTGCATCGAGCCTCAGCGAGTCTGCGAATTTCTAGCGCTTCCTCGCGACTGGTCAGCCGAACCCCGGCTCGGCGGCATGCTGTTACTGATGCCTCGCAACCAACCCTTGAGAAAATGAAAAATATGGCTGGTAGCAGGTCAGCCCGATCCAGGGTCTCCACCACGTCAGGCTTTTCAAGCCTTGGAAAACGTCGGTCCTGTCCGCGGTAGTTGGACTTCGGTTGGTGTTTGGAGCCTCGATGCGGGGCTCGCTGTCGGGCCTGATGCTTTTGTGCCAACTCTGGATTGACCCGCATCTGATTGCTGCCGGTTTCAAACAGCTCCAGCAGTTCATCGCCGAACATCACGTGTTGGTGAAGCGGGACCGGTCTGATTTCAGAGACGATCACCTGGGTGTTTCCACGCACCTCGCCGAGCCATGCCCCGAACTCCTCGGCGTTGGAAACCGTTGCGCTCAGTGAAACCACCTTGACGTCCTTTGGAAGGTGGAGAATGACTTCCTCCCACACCGCTCCCCTGAATCGGTCGGCCAGGTAGTGAACCTCATCCATCACCACATAGCCCAGCGACATAAGCGTCGTGCTATTGGCATAGATCATGTTGCGAAGCACTTCGGTGGTCATGACAACAATCTCAGCCTCAGAGTTGTTGTTCGTGTCCCCGGTCAGCAGTCCAACCCGCTCTTTGCCATACCTGGCAACCAGCTCAGCAAACTTCTGATTGCTCAGGGCCTTGATTGGTGTTGTGTAGAAGACCTTTTGGCCCTTTGACAGCGCTAAATGAATTGCAAACTCACCGATGACCGTTTTACCAGCACCGGTCGGCGCTGCAACCAATACGCCGTAATCAGCCTCTAGCGCCAGGCAGGCTCGCTCTTGGAAGTCATCCAGCGGAAAGCGCAGTTCGTGGGTGAAAAGTTCGAACTCGGGGTTCCCAGCCTTTGATTTTGCGCGTTTATAGCGCTCAGCCGGGGAGGCCTCATTCGACTTCGAGGTCATCATCGACAAACTTTGCCAGCTTGCGGGCTCTTCGCTTGTCATTTGCCATTGCAACAGCAACTGCGGTGAAGAACAGCGCTGTTAGTGGGGCCATTAGCAAAAACATTGACATCGGTTCTGCCGTCGGGGTTGCAAGGGCCGAAACGGTTGCAATGATAAACACCGCCAACCTCCAGGACTTAAGAATTCCACGTCCTGAAACCAGGCCTGCGAAGTTCATCAGAACCAGCACAACCGGCATCACAAAGGCAAGTCCAAAAATAAGCAGGATGCGAATTGCGAACAGGATGTATTCGGCGGCGTTAATAACGTTCGAGCTGCCCTCAGGGGTGAATCCAATCAGGACCACCACGAATCCAGGAAGCGCAGTCCAAGCTAGGTAGGTTCCAAGCAAGAACAACGGAAGCGCCGAAACCACAAAACCGATCGTGTACTTGCGCTCCTTGGCTTTGAGTCCTGGGGCCACAAACGCCCACAGGTTCCACAGCCAAACTGGCGCGGTCATAATCACGCCCAAGAAAATGGAAATTTGAATTCTCAGGTCAAAGGCAGAAACCACGGTTCCAAAGTTCACGATGGCTTCGATGCCACGCTCTTGGGTAACTTCCAACAGCGGTGCCTGAAGAATTTTAAATACTGGGTCGAATAAGAACCAGCCGATAACGGTGCCGGCGATTATGAACCCCGCCGACCATGAGATACGAACCCTGAACTCTCTTAGGTGAGAGGAAAGGCTCATTCGGCGCTCTTTGTTTTTGCGCCGGAACATTAGTCTTTGTTCTTCTCGCTCTCGCTAGGCGCCTTCGCCTTTGCGCTCTCAGCTTCAGGGGCCTCAGCCTCAGCAGCACCCGCTGGTGCTTCGCCGTTCTTGTTGATTTCCTTCTTGAAAATTCTCATTGATTGCGCTGCGCTCTTCGCCAAAGCAGGAAGCTTCGGTGCTCCCCATAGCAGAAGCACGATCGCAAGAATGATGATCCATTCCCAGCCCTGAAGTCTCATACCTACCTCTTATCTATTTCGATTTCACTAATTCTGTGGATGAGTCTACGCCTTCTTTGCTCGGCGCGCTTTTCCCTGTCGGTTTTGATTCTATGCCTCTGGCGAAGCAGTTTTAGCAAATCCGCGCCCGAGTTTGCAACAGGCTCGATAAGTTCAATCTCATCAAAATCCTGTGCCGCAGCAATCAGTGCCTGACTGCGCTCAACTTCTTGGCGCAGGCTCTTTAGCGACAACATCAACCGGTAGCCGCGCAACAGCAAAAAATAGCTGCCAGCTGCCGAAGCCAGTATCACTAGCCAAATAGAAAATCCCATTTAGTCCTCATCCCCAGGTCCGCCGTAACCAGTCATTGCAAGCCTTGCAAACTCGCTCACAGCCTGTCTAGCGCTCTGAGGCGCCAACACCACCACTTCGCCACCATATCTACTCACGTGCCGACCCAGAGCCTGCAGGTTTCCAACTTGAATTTTGCCGGTGGTGCTTCCGCTGGCTTCTTTCTTCAGGTCAAAAGACGGGAAGTTCCAAAAAATCTCACTGGCCTCTGAGCTTGCAGTGAGCTCAACTGTGAGTTCAGTAGCCAGCGCTCCGAAGACTTCTTCAGGGATGCTGGCAGAACTGCCCTGCTGGGTAATTTCCTGGTCAGTGACTTCTATGTCAATGATTCGATCCAGCCGAAACGAGCGCAATTCTTGTTTCAGGTGACACCAGCCCCTGAGGTAGTGACGGCGACCTATAAAGTCGATTCTCAGCGGGTCAATCGCTCTGGATGACTTCTGGCCCAGTTGGTTCACATATTGAGCCACTATTTGCTGCTTGTTCAGAATCGCACTCCGCAATGGTTCCAGCCTCTGCTGGTCTTCGTTGAGACCTAGGTCGGTGATTGGCTCGGTTCCAGAACCAATGATTTCCCTCACTTGAGCCAGCGCTGAATTTTGCGAAAACTGTGGCAGTGCGGCCAAAAAATCCAAGCCAGCAGCCAGCGAGGTGGTCTGGCGCTTCGAGAGCACCGGTGGCTCTGAAAGTGCGGACCTGCCCGCCGAGAAGTCAACTTCTCCCTCGTCAAGCAGTTCCTCGTCTACGTAAAAGTGCGTCTCAAACCGACCAATGTCTTCGCTGTTTGCAATTGTCTTGACCGCTTTGACGATTGTCTTTTCTGAAAAGCCAAAGTGCTCGGAGAGCTCCTTCACCTGCATTGGTCCGTCTCGCAGCACTAGGCCAACGATGGAAAGCGCGAGGTTAAATAGCTCCTCCGAATCCAGTTCCTGCTTAGGCATGGACTTGAACCACCCTTTCTAAACCGGACCGAATTCGCGTTGCCAAGGATTCGGGTGAGAGCACCCGAACCTCTGAACCAAACTCCATCAGGTCTTCTGCCAGCAGGGCTTCGTCCATGAAATGAATCTCGACCTGTGAGCCTTCCGGCCCTCCAAAATGCCACCAGGCTTCGGTGTCGGGTTCGATTTCTAAAACCGCCTTGTTGTTTGAAACGAAGTCGGCAAGCTCTGCCTCGGCTAGCGCCACTTCCTCGTCCGAAACCGGTTTCGAAGCGTTATCCAGGGGTGTGACCTTGGAAATGATTCTTCTGAGCAGAAAATTCTTAATCTGGGTGCCCTGTTTAGCTAGCAACACCCATTGGCCCTCGATGAAACGAAGCTTGAGAGGGCTCACCTCTCGCACGGTCTGCTCCGAGTCTGGCTTCCGGTATTCGAAGGCAACCATGTTTGAGTTCGCGATAGCGTCAGCCAGTGGTGCGAAGTTGTCGTGCTGAGCCAGCAACCTTGGGGTGAAGATGGAGAGCTCCCTGGAGGTCTGCATCACGCCTAGGGACTTGAGCCTGGTGAGGCCAGAGTGTGCGGACTTGGACAGCAGTTGATTGTTCCAAGCTTTAGCGGCAAGCTCTAAAAGCGCCAAGTGCTCTGCATTGATCACGAAATCTTTAGGCCACGAAAATGAGCCACGTGCAATTCGATACCTTGCAGTGTCGCCCTCTTCAAAACTCAGCGAGTCCAGCACCTCGAGCGCCACACCCATATCCCTGAGGGCAGTCTTGTCGCGGTCGAACATTTTCTCTTTTGCCATTTCCGATGCCTGCTGGGCATAGGAGGACACCGAGGCAAAAATGTCTCGTTTGCTAAGACCAATGACAGGCGCGGCCATCAGGCAGCAGGTCAGGGTGAACAATCGCTCTGCAGCGCTCTGCTTGCTCACCGGCTGAGTCATCAGCTATTTGCCTAACACGTCGATTACAAAGATCAGTGTCGATCCAGGAGCAATGCTGCCCTGCGAGCTGTCTCCGTAGCCCAAGTCAGGTGGGATAACGGCAATCACCTGAGATCCGACCGTCACCTGGTCCAGCGCCATCACAAAGCCTTCAATCAGGCCGTCATAGGTGATGGGGAAGGTTGCGGGCGCCATGCGCTCCCAAGAGCTGTCGAACTGCTCCCCTGCCCAAGTCCATCCGGTGTAGTGCAAAACTACGCTGTCGCCAATCTCGATGGCTTCTCCGCCACCTTCGACCAGAACGGTTCGCTGAAATTCAGCAGGAGGGTCGCTGGCTGGGATTTGAATCCCTGGCTGGCCATCCGGAGCCGTGATGACAGTTGGCATTCCAGCTTCAGCTGCCTGCTTGTCTCCATTTGCCCTTGGAAGATAGGCGTCCATGATGTCAAATACGAAGATCACGCCGTCTGTTTCTGAAATCCCAAGGCTTGGGATTCCAACTCCTCCGTGGGCGTTGGCGGCATCTAGCAGAATTGCAACCCTTGACCCCACCTGCACTCCGCTAAGCGCATGACAGAAGTCTGGTACTGACCCTGGGTAAAGATCCTGAGGAATGTAGTCGGTTCCGGTGAAGTCACTGGCCTGAAGTTCGTCACCAGTACTTGAGTTGAATCCCATGAAGTGAAGTAGCACCTGCTGGCCACCAACAATTGGGCCACCGTCGCCCTCGATAACAACGTTCGTTTCAATTCCGGAACCACTTAGTGGAACTGGGAAGATAACAACTGGCTGCTCTCCAATAGCACCCTCAACCGAGATCTGATCAGCCCCCGCTCCGGTTTGGTGCGGGTCACACTTGCTGTCTATGCCAACAATCAGTTCTGCATAGCTCAGTGGTTCGGCTGGGCCCTGGGCGCATCCGGCTAGAACCATTACGGGTAGGACAAGCGCTGCTAGTTTTCGCAATCTAAATCTCTTTTCGTTTCGCTGCTAATTCTGCCGTGGTTTTGTCTCGCCAGTAACCTTGCGCACAGTCTTTCTCAGTTTTTTCTCACTGATTGGACGCTGCCCCATGGCTTGAGGAAGCCAAATGTCCATGTCCTGGTCGGTGTGCTCGGTTTTGTTGCCGCGACGTGTCTTGAAGCTGGGCAGGATGGTGTCAGGTGCAAGGCGCCTAGCTGACAACAGGAATCCAGTGTGGGAAATCATTCGGTGCTCCGGTCTAACTGCTAGACCGTCGAGGTGCCAGGGTCTGACCATTGACTCCCACGAGTGTGGGTCGGTGAATCCCCCATGTTCCTTAATCTCTTCCGCCGTTCGGCTCAGTTGCGTGACCGTTGCCACATAGACAATGATCAGGCCACCGGGTCGCATCGCTCTTGCAACCTCTGAAATGCACTCCCATGGAGCAAGCATGTCGAGAACCACCCGGTCTGCTGTGCCAGCAGGCACCTGCTCGTCGACCCTTTGTTGAAGATCTCCGTCTACTACTTCCCAATTGGTTGGGGCGTATCCGAGGAAATTGGCAACGTTCGCCTTAGCTATTTCCGCGAATTCCGGACGACGTTCAAAAGAGGTGAGCTTGCCCTCTGGCCCAATAGCGCGGATGAGGTAGCTCGAGAGCGCTCCTGACCCCACACCGGCCTCAATCACGGTTGCCCCTGGAAAGATGTCTCCCTCAACAATGATTTGCCCGGCATCCTTTGGGTAAACAATTGCGGCGCCTCTTGGCATTGACAATACATAGTCACTTAGCAGTGGCTTGAGAGCTAGATACTGGTCACCATTGTGATTGGCAATCACCGAGCCGGAGGGCTTGCCGATAATGTCATCGTGCAAGATTTCACCCTTGTGAGAGCCAAATCTTGCCCCTGCCTCCAAGGTAATGGTGTTCAGAATGCCCTTGGGGCCGGTCAGCTGGACCCTGTCGCCCGCGGAGAATATTTCAGTCATCGTTCCTCAACTTCGCCTACCTGTTTTCGATTCTTAGCGAAGAGAGCTCTTCGACATTTATGTCCAATAGCGATGGCACAATCCTGCGCCCTGGCCCATCGGGTAAATTCACAATGTTGGGAATGCCAATCGTGTGGCAGCCTGCTGCCACGGCCGATGCTAGTCCGGTCGGAGAGTCCTCAAAAGCCAAGCAATCGGAAGTGGCAACGCCCAATAGATCGGCAGCGGTCTGATAGGGCTCAGGATCAGGCTTGCCCTTGATCACGTCATCGCCGGCTACTACAACATCAAAGGCTTGGAAGTCGATCTGCTCGACAACAGCCATGGCCATTTTTCGCATTGACATTGTTACCAGGGCTGTTTTGATGCCGGCGCGCTTTAGGGCAATCAGCAGCTCGAGTGCACCTGGTCGCCAAGGCAGCTTTTGTCGCAGTTGTGCCACTACCTCTTCAGTCAGTTGGTCGATCACGTCCTGTGTTGATTTGTCTTCAATTCCAAATTTTGCGCGCAGGAAATCAGAAGCGTCGAAAAGGTTGTTCCCAATCAGCTGTTCTCCGTCGGCTTGGGACCAGCTGCCACCGTATTGCTGGGCAAGCCTAGATTCGCTCAGGAGCCAGTATGGCTCCGAATCGATAAGGGTGCCGTCCATGTCCCAGAGCACAGCCTTAGGAAAAGAGTTAGTAGACATTGGTCACAGTCTAGTTCGGTCGTGAATTAGAGTTTGTTGGTACAAAAGGAGTTCACTTGCTAACTGGCCGCATACTGATTGTTGCCTTCGAGGGCTGGAATGATGCCACCGAAGCTGCTACTGGAGCACTCAAGGCGCTGTCGGAGCAAATCTCGGCATCGATCCTTGAAGCGGTTGACCCTGAGGATTACTACGACTTCCAGTTCTCTAGGCCAGTGGCCGAATTTGACGATGAGGGTAACCGGATTCTGTCTTGGCCAGCAACAGAGCTTCTACAGGCAAGCAGTGAGGCCATTACGGTGCAGCCAGGACTGCAGGATATTTACTTGCTGCTGGGGACAGAGCCCTCCAGGCGCTGGCTAACCTTTGCAGCAGAGGTCATGGAGATGGTGCAGGACCGTGAGATTGATCACGTGATAATGCTTGGGGCCATGCTTGCCGATGTTCCCCACAGTCGCCCGGTGCCGTTTTTCAAAAGCTCTCAAAACAAGCAACTGCGAGAGCTCCACAACTTGGACGCTTCTAGCTACGAGGGACCGGTCGGAATTCTTGCCGTGCTAGCGCAGGCGTTTGAGGCTGAGAACATACCGGTGATGTCAGTTTGGGCCTCAGTCCCCCACTACGTACACAACAGTTCAAACCCCAAGGCAGCGCTCGGGTTCTTGAACCAGTTGGAAGCACTGACGGGCATGACATTTTCTGGTTCGGCGCTCGCAGACCAGGCTTTTGAATGGGAGCGTTCAATTGATGAGGTCGCTGAGGCCGATGAGGAGTTAGCTACCTACGTTCAGCAGCTGGAGTCAAGTCGAGACGCGCTGGACTCCGAGGATGTTTCTGGCGACTCACTTGCTAGAGAGCTGGAAAAATACCTAAAGAATCGACCGGAATCGCCAGAGGCAGGCAAAGCCTAAATAGCGCCTAGTCCCAAAGCGACCAGCAGCGCTGTTCCAACGCCCACTCGCCAAATCACAAACGGCAGGTAGGAACCCTTCACCAAATATCGCAACAGCCAAGCAATCACCGCGTACCCAACCACGAAGCTGACCAGAGTAGCGGCAAGAGTCGCGGCAAGCAGGTCAGCCGGTAAATCGCCGAAGGATTTAACAAACTGATAACCGCCGGCTCCAAGCACTGCGGGAATTGCCAGCAGAAAACTGTAGCGCGCTGCGGTCTCACGATTAAAGCCAAGCAAAAGTCCAACGGTGATGCTGCCGCCGGATCTAGAGACCCCAGGGATCAGTGCCAGCGCTTGGCCCAGACCAAACAGGACACCGGAGCGAAGATTTAGGTCTTGAAGCCCCTTGGTTTTTTTCCCTAGCTTGTCTGCCAGACCCAGCAATAAACCGAAGACAATCAGAGTGATGCCGATGATCCAGAGCTGCCTGAGGTCCGTCTCAATGAAATCTTGGAAAATCAGACCCAGAATCACAATCGGAAAACTGCCAATGATCACAAGCCAACCAAGCTTGGCGTTAGCCTCCTGGTGTTCCCATTTCTGAAAGCCTGTCCTCAGCCAGGCCTTGACGATTTCAATGATGGTTTTGGCAAAGTAACTAACCACGGCAAGCTCGGTCCCAATTTGAATGGTGGCAATGAAGGCGGTTAGTTGGGCTTTGGTGAGATCACCGAAACCAAAGATCTCCTGCGCAATTTGGACATGCGCACTTGAAGAAATCGGCAGGAATTCAGTTAGGCCCTGGATTAGACCCAGGACAATTGCTTCAAACGGGGTCATTCTTCTTCGGCTAGTTCAATCGGAAGGTATTCGTCAAAACTGGCCGAAAGAGCTTCTTCGTAGCTCAAGAAGGCGTCTTCCACCTGAAAATATGCTTGCTCGACCCCTGGGTCTTCGCCCTCACGTTTGGTCAAAATGGCATCGAGATGCCGCTCTAGGGCTCCGATGAGCTTTTGAAGTGCTGCTGCCGGCTCCTGATGCATACTCATAAGCTAGCGCTTAGTAGCCAGCAATCCAAGTAGGTTGGCTAATTTGGGATTTGTGTTCGTGGTAGATTGATGCCTCGTTGCTCACAAAATGCAACCACCTGTCCGGGTGGCGGAATGGCAGACGCGCTAGCTTGAGGTGCTAGTCCTCTTATTGAGGGTGGGGGTTCAAGTCCCCTCTCGGACACAAAGAGTTTTGACGCATGTCGCTGCTTTAGAATTGGATGATTATGGCAGCCCTAGACCCAGTAGTTGAGTACGGGATTGCCCGCACCCAGGAGCTTTTTGCTGACCTTCGGGTTCTTGCCATCACCGGCGCGGGCGTTTCGACCGACAGCGGCATCCCAGACTATCGAGGTCAGGGGCGCGTCGTCAGGCATCCTCTGACCTTTGATCAATTCATGGCCTCTAAAGACAACCGCTCCAAATACTGGGCTCGCAGTTATGTTGGCTGGAATCGGGTTGCAGCTGCTAAACCAAACCAATCGCATCTTGCTCTGGCAGCGGCAGAGAGATTGGGAATCCTTGGCCAGATCATCACGCAGAACGTGGATGGCCTGCACCAAAAGGCGGGTTCAGAAAGAGTCCTCGAGCTGCATGGGCGCCTCGACCAGGTTATCTGCACTGCCTGCAGCGCTTTTGTGACCAGGGCGCAAATGGATTCAATGATCAGCGCATTGAACGTTGGCCTGATTCAAGATACCGACATCGAATTCACTCCAGACGGTGACGCTGAGATTGAGGTGCCAGCAGATTTTCAGGTGCCAACATGCATTGCTTGTGGCGGAGACTACAAGCCCGATGTTGTATTTTTTGGAGAGCAAATCCCGCTCGCGCGCGTCTCTCAGGCAAAACTTGCGGTTGAAGATGCTCAGGCTTTACTGGTGGCAGGAAGTTCGCTCGCGGTCAATTCTGGACTCCGGCTGGTCAAGCAAGCTAAAACCCTCGGTCACAAGATCGTGATCATTAACCGCGGTGAAACCAAGGCAGACGACATCGCGGACTTGAAACTCAACGCCTCAACCTCTGAAGTTTTGGGAGCCCTGTATTTATGAGTGAGACCACGCTTGGGCTGTTTCGACACGGCCAGACCGATTGGAATATTGACTTCAGGCTTCAGGGCACCGCCGAAGTTCCATTGAATGAGTTTGGCATCGGTCAAGTTCAGCGGGCCGCAGCTGTTCTGAGCCAGGGAGATTGGGACGTGCTGCTGACCTCTCCCCTGGGCCGTGCAAAAGCCAGCGCTGAAATAATTCAGCGCGAGCTGGGAATTGGCGAGCTAATTGTTGACTCAATGCTGCTGGAGCGGTCGTTCGGAATTGGCGAGGGCATGCTCTACAGCCAGTGGCAAGAGCAATACAGCCAGTTGGAAGAGATTCCAGGAGCTGAGTCCACTGCGTCAATAATCGAACGCTCGCGGGAGCTGCTTGCCTCAATGGTTCTTAAGTACGCTGGCGCGCGGGTTCTGGCCGTTTCCCACGGCGCACTCATTCGCTACGTTCTTTCGGAGGTGAGTCGGGGGCAGGTGCCACCACCGGGCCAGCGACTTCAGAATGCCTCACTACACACCCTGCGTCATTCTGGTCAGTGGACACTTGATTCCTGGGCTCCGGAGCCGTTAGGAAAGTGAGCTAAGTAGCTCGTGGAGCTTCTTTGCACTTACTGCCCAAGAGAAAACCTTTGACCTAGCGATTCCTCGCTTGGACTGCTGCAACCAAACCGATTCATCTTCTAACTGCAAAACCTGCGCTACAAACTCTTCCTTGTTGCTGTTGTCAAAATAGAGCCCCGCATCCCCAGCGATCTCTTCGAAGATATCGATCTTTGATAGGACCAGGGGTAACCCCTGTGACATGCCCTCCACCAACGGAATGCCAAAACCTTCGTCCTTTGAGGCGCTGACCAAGGCTCGAGCTCTGGTGAGCCAAGCAATATATTGCTCCTGGTCAACACCGTTCTCGAACCGAACGTCGGAGCCATAATCGTTGGCCAGCTTGGCCAAGGCCTTGCGCCGCCTTGGATCTATACGTGACAGGAGTACTAGCTGGTAATCCGGCAGCAGTGAGATGGCTTGAATCAGGAACTCCACATTTTTGTAATCGATGAAGCTACCCATGTAGACAAGCGTCTTGGGTCGCAAGCTCTCCGTCGGCACCCGCGGCTCGAGGTCGGTGGAGTTGTAAACAACCTGCACATCTCGTTTTGTAAGTTTTGCCTCTTGAATCTCGCCCTTCGAGGTTTCTGAAACGGTCACAACCAAGTCAGCCCGATTGAGAACAAGACGTTGCGGGAGGTAGCTCAGGTGAAACAGCAGCCAACCAAGCCTGACCAGTGGATTGAATTCCCTAGGCGGTGTTTTGTGACGGTAGTAGATCAAGTCGTGCAGTGTCAGCACCAATTTGAACCTTTTCCCAAAGGACGAAGTTGTTTGCATTGGACTAAAAACAACCTTGGCGCTTTCTCTGTTGAGCTTTCTGGCAAGCAGCAACTCACTTAGTGAGGTTGGCGCATTAACCATTTTCGTTCTGGTCCCTGCTGGGAGAAACGCAACTTGATCAGGATTGCAAACCAATACGGTCAGCTCTGAGAGCTTTGAAAGCTCGTTGATTAGGCCGATGCTAAAGCGGGTAATGCCATCGGGGTTGGTGGTATTGATGAAGCGACCGTCAAAAAATAAGCCGATCATTTGTCTTCCAAAAACTTCGATATCGAATTCGCGACTTCCTCAGCGCATTCATAGTGAGTGAGGTGTCCAACCTTGGCAAGCACCACGAGTTCTGCTTCCGGCAGAGCTGCCTCAAGTTCATACTGGGCTGAAATAGGAGCAACCAGGTCTTGCTCGCCGGCAATCAGGAGCGTTTTTGAATTCAAGAACTGAACGTAATCCATAACGCTTCCGGTGCTGGCGGCATGAAAACCCTGGATCACAGACTCGGCTGAGGCAAAGTTTGAAAAGTACTTGGCGTGCTGGTCGTGCACAAAACGCCTCACGCCAAGCTTCTTGGACTTGACCAGCCCAATCGACATTGCTCGAGTGACGAGACCGGAGGACAGCAACCAGTTGCCGATAATTCGGTTTTGGCCAGCCCGGTAATAGGCAGTTGCTAGCTTGTTCGCTAGTGATTTTTGGCTGGATGCCCTGGTTGTAATTGGGTTGATCAGCACAACTGGCAGCTGGTTTAGACCCTGAGAAACAGCACTTGCCACGACCAGGGACCCAAAGCTGTGGCCAACAATTGCGTCGTAAGGGCCGGTTTCCGTGGCAAACTCATGCAGCCAACGGCCATAGCTGGCAAGATCATGGGTTGCCATAGGTCCGGTAGATCCAAAGCCAGGCAAGTCTGGGGCCACGCAGGTGTGGTCAGGCAGCGCGCCAATGATTGCCTGCAGGCCATGGTGATCGCCCCTAAAGCCATGGACAAACAGAATGCGTGATTTTGAGCCGGGAAAGAACCAGGTAGCAGTGTTTGAGACATCGATTCGCTGCTGCCTTGAGGCAGCCAATTCGAATAACTGGCTTGGAGGAGTTTTCAACACTGTCACCTAACCAGTCTAGGTTGGTTCGACCGGCAGTATCGTGTTAGCAGGGAGCTGATTTGTTAGATTTTGATTTTGAACCAGAAGCGCCGACTTGGTCGAAGCGCGTTGCCGCATTCGATCTAGAGACCACGGGTCTAGACCTAGCCACCGCGAGAATCGTCACTGCGTGCGTTGCTGTTCTTGACAGTGCCGGTGAGGTAGAAGTGCTCCACGAGTTCTTGGTCAATCCAGGCATTGACATTCCGCAGTCTGCATCCGACGTCCATGGCGTAACAACAGAAATGGCCAGCCTGAACGGTATGGCGCCGGAGATTGCGATAGCCCAAATCACCGCAATTCTCAGTGAACTGCAGGCGGCGATGCCGCTGGTTGCCTTCAATGCCCCTTACGACTTCACAATCCTTGTGAATGAGGCCAAGAGGTATCAGATCGAGCCATTGCAGCCACTTTCAGTGATTGACCCGCTGGTGCTTGATAGACGCGTCGATAAATACCGCAAGGGAAAGCGCAATCTGGTAGTGATGTCAGAGCACTACGGCGTGGAGTTGACCGATGCGCATAATTCAACAGCAGATGCAGTTGCAGCTGGCCGACTGGCACAGCAATTGGCCAAGAAATATCCAGAACTTGATTTACCTATTGCCCACCTCCACTCCGCCCAGGCTAAATGGAGCGACGAGCAGGCGGAGAGTTTTGCCGAATTCATGAGAAAGCAAAACCGCCCGGATTTCCGGGCGGAGTTGGGTTGGCCAGTTAGGTTCTAGCCGAAGTTTGCGTAACGCTCCTTGAAGCGCTCTACTCGACCAGCAGAGTCCATGATGCGCTGCTTGCCAGTGTAGAAAGGGTGGCTCTCTGAGCTGATTTCAACATCGTAGACAGGGTAGGTGTTGCCGTCTTCCCACTCGATGGTCTTGTCGCTAGTGATGGTTGCGCGTGTCAGAAAGGAAACTCCTGAAGCTAGATCGCGAAATACGATTGGCTCGTAGCTTGGGTGAATTTCAGCCTGCATGATGTCCTCTTAGTTCAAGTCTTAGTTGCAAATGGCAACAGCCGTTTATCCTAGCAAGTTTTCAGTCGGTCGTCTAGGAGGCAACCGCTGAATATCTACCATTTTCAAAACTTAGCGTGAGCGGGAACCTAAAAGCCTCGGAGATGCTTTCTGAGGTGAGAGTGGACCTGATCTCCCCCCGGGCCATAATCTTGCCGTCTTGGAGAATCATGGCGTGGGTGAAGCCCTCAGGTATCTCTTCCAGGTGGTGGGTAACCATCACCATGGCTGGCGCCTGCGGTGACTTGGCATAACCAGAAAGCAGCTGAATTGTTAGTTCTCTGGCAGCCAGGTCAAGACTGGCGACTGGCTCATCCAGCAGCAGGAGTTCTGGGTCGGTCATGATCGACCTGGCAATCTGAACCCGCTTGCGCTCTCCGTCGCTTAGGGTCCCGAAAGGGCGCTGCTCAAAATCTGACAACTGCCATTCTGCAAGGACCCTTTTAGCTCGTCGCTGATCAATTTCGTCGTAGCTTTCGTTCCATCTACCGGTCACGCCATAGCTTGCGGTCATGACGGCATCCAGGACGGTCTCAGAGTTTGGAATTTGTGACGCCAGCGCGCTCGAAGCGAAGCCAATTCGCGTTCTAAGTTCGAATACGTTGACCTTGCCAAGCCTTTGACCTAGCAACTCGGCAGAGCCGCTGGAAGGCTGAATTTGAGCGGAGCACAGTTTCAGTAGCGTTGTTTTTCCGGCGCCATTTGCGCCAATAATCACCCAGCGTTCTGATGGCTGCACCTGGAAAGTAATCGAATCAATGATTGTTGATCCGGCGCGAACGACGCTGACATTCTGGAGATCTATTACGGCTGACACGCCCAATAGCTTAGCCTCGATAGCAGCTTGTCGGAGTTGCCCGGCATGCGAGTCGCGATGGATTATCTGCTGTTTTCAGCCTGGTGCTTGATGGCACCAACTAACATTTACGCATGAGATTCAATGAGGCCGATGAGAACTTGCCGGCGGCTCCAACTGCGGCGACCCTATGAGCACCTATTCTTTTCTGGTCGTTTTTGACGTCGACTCGACCCTGATCGAGGAAGAGGCCATAGAGCTACTGGCCGAGCATTCCGGAACCCGCGAAAAGGTGGCAGAGATCACCGACCGCGCCATGGCCGGGGCTATTGATTTCAGTGCATCACTGGTCGAACGAGTGGCCCTGCTGGAAGGCCTCGATGTAAGCGTTTTGACGACAGTAAGTAAGAGCCTGACTCCCACCAAGGGGGCTAAGGCACTGGTCCAGCACATCCATGAAAAGGGTGGTTTTGTCGCCGCTGTTTCCGGTGGGTTTATCCAATTGCTCGATCCTCTAAAGGCAGAGCTCGGCTTGGATTTTGCCAAGGCAAACAAGCTTGAAGTAGTTGCCGGGTCACTGACGGGGAAAGTCACCGGTGAACTGGTCGACTCGGGCGTAAAGGCAAAGACCCTGCAGGACCTGGCTCAAGAGCTGGGAATTGATATGGGGCGCACCATCGCCATCGGCGATGGTGCCAATGACATCAAAATGATGAAGGTCGCTGGGCTGTCAATTGGTTTTTGTGCAAAGCCAGCAGTTACCGAAATTGCTGATATTTCAATTACAGACCGAGATCTCTCCCAGGTGATTGGGCTGTTGCCCTAGGCACCAGTCGAGTGCAGCCCGCCGTCAACGTGCACCATTTCACCGGTTGTTGCCGGGAACCAGTCACTTAGCAGCGCAACCAAGCCCTTGGCGGCAGCTTCGGTGTCAGTCAGATCCCAACCCAGTGGTGCCCTGTCTGTCCAAAGCTCTTCCATGGTTGCGAATCCTGGAATGCCCTTGGCAGCGGTTGTCCTAAGCGGGCCTGCGGAAACCAAGTTCACACGAATGCCCTTGGGTCCAAGGTATTTGGCCAAGTAGCGTGAGGTTGACTCAAAGGCGGCCTTAGCTACACCCATCCAGTCGTATACCGGCCAGGAGACAGTTGCATCAAAGGTAAGGCCAACAACTGAGCTCGGGTTGTTCAATACCGGTAGGCAGGCAGTCGTTATCGATTTCAGCGAATAGGCCGAAACCTCGACCGCCGTTGACACATCAGACCATTCCGTCTCCAGGAAGTTGCCACCCAAGGCGGTTTGCGGGGCAAAGGCAATCGCGTGCACGATGCCGTCGATCTGTCCAATCTCGGACCGAATCACATCAGCCAGACCATCCAGGTGCTCCTGGTTGGTGGCATCTAGTTCGATGACCTTCACTGGGCTTGGAAGACGCTCGGCAATTTTTGTGGTGATGGGCAGCATCCGGCCAAACGAGCTCAGGATGACCTCGGCGCCCTGCTCCTGAGCCAATCTCGCTGCTGAAAAAGCGATCGACGCTTCGGTCAGCACGCCGGTGATCAAAATCTTCTTACCCTGCAAAATACCCACGATGACTCCTCAAGTCTTGTTATTGAAACGCTACTACCTAATGACCCATACCTAGGCCACCATCAACTGGAATTACGGCTCCAGAGATGTAGGAAGCCTCATCTGAGGCAATCCATCGAACAACTTTTGCAACCTCCGACGGGTTGGCAAATCGCCCGGCAGGGATGCGCTCCCTATAGCTCTTGGCAAGGTCTTCACCCAGCTCGGCGGTCATGTCGGTGTCGATAAAACCAGGGGCCACCACGTTGGCTGTGATGTTCTTGGCACCAATTTCACGCGTGATCGATCTAGCCATTCCGACCAGAGCACTCTTTGTCGACGAGTAGTTAACCTGGCCGGCACTTCCCAGAAGACCAACAACACTGCCAATCAAAATTACTCGACCAAATTTTTGTTTCAACATGCTCTTGGTCACTCGCTTTACGACCCTGAAAACTCCATTCAGGTTCGTGTCGACTACAGACTCAAATTCTTCGTCTGACATGCGCAGCAACAGAGTGTCTTTGGTGATGCCGGCGTTGGCTACCAGGATAGAGATCGGCCCGAGCTCTGCCTCGACCTCTGCAATCGCGGAATCTAAGCTCTCCGAGTTTGTTACATCTGCAATCACCGTCATTGCACCGGCTGGTCCAGAACCGGATCTGGCAGTAACCGCAACCTGATATCCGGAGGCAATGAACTCTTCGGCAATTGCGAATCCAATGCCGCGATTACCGCCTGTAATCAAAACAGTTCTTGCTGATTCCATTTTTCTTACTCCTAGCGGGAATACCATTGAGTTCTGAGCGTTATGAATACCACAGTCTAGTAATTTCACTCCCAAATGATTGGCGACACTTGAGTAAACGGCAAAGCGCCACCTCACTGCATCTGAGCCCCGAAGATGAACGGCGCACCAGGATGATTCGCTACACCGTCGCGATGTCAGTTCGAATGGTTTGCATTGTCCTTGGAGTTTTTACGCAAGGGGTGCTGATGTGGATATTTTTCGCATTGGCAATCTTCCTTCCTTACTTCGCGGTCGTCCTTGCAAACGCTCAGGGCGCGCCCAAGGAATCAACGTCGCGGGCGATTGCTCCGAAAATCACAATCAAGGCTGATCAATTCAAATTAGATGACTGATTCAAAGTGCTCTCGAGCCGGATGCCAAGCCAGTGCTTCGCATCTCATAAGTTGGCGGAACCCTAAGGTCCATGTAGAGGGGCGGGTTAAAACCTGGGCCGCGTGCGATGCGCACCGTGAATTTCTGATTGACTACCTTTCAGCACGTGATTTTTTCCTGAAGGACGAACCTTTTGACACAAAGCACTCTTAGACGCTGGGGCCCTTGGTTGGCCCTTGTGGTGCTGTTCGCGATCGCAACCTCACTGCTGAGCTGGTGGCAGTTCTCAAGGCGAGAGGAACGCGTTCAGAAAATCAATCAGGTGATTGAAAACTATGACAAGCAACCCATTTCCTTTGATTCCCTGCCGTGGTCGGCAGACGCAGATGGCGAATTCCAAAACGAGTGGCGCCAGGTGACACTTACCGGAACCTACCTTCCCGATCAGTCAGTGCTGGTCAGAAACCGACCACTGAGTGGTCAAGCGGGCTTCCTGCAGTTGGTTCCGTTGGTGCTGGAAGACGGACGGGTTCTCATGGTGGAACGAGGTTGGCTTCCAGCCGGCGAAACCGTTACAGCACCCAGCTCCAATCCCCTGCCAGATCCAGGGCTCCATGAACTGACGGTCCGGTTGCGGGTGCCGGAGCCGGATCTGAACCGAGACGAAGTTCAAGGCCAATTGGCCTCCGTGAATCCCGCTGGTCTGACTGAGCTGCTGGCTGCACAAGGAGCGGTTATCACTGACCGTTACGGCCGACTTGTGGCTGAGAGTCCGACCTATTCCCAGATGCCGGTATCAATGCCTAAACCTTCCCTAGATGAGGGTAATCACCTGTCGTATGCGTTTCAGTGGTTGATTTTTGGAATCATGGCGTTTATCGGGTTCGGTTGGGCCTATCGCAATGAGAAGCGCTTAGCGCTCGAGGCCACTGGCGAACTGAGCCCTAGACCACAAAAAGCCAATCAGGCGTGGCAGGATGCGCAGTTTGAAGACGAAAACCAATAGAATTGCCATCAACAACCAGGAAGGCAACGCAAATGAGCATCGCAACCGGAACCATTGCTGATCGATTTATCCCAAGAACAGCTGTAAACAGTGTGGTTCTAGTGTTTACCGGAGCCCTTGTTACCGCCCTGGCCGCTCAGATTCAGATTCCAATGTGGCCAGTGCCACTGACACTTCAGACCTTCGCTGTGCTGCTGGTTGGTGCGACTCTAGGTGCAGGCCGAGGTGCGGCATCTCTGGCGACCTACCTGGCCATGGGCGCAGCAGGTTTGCCAGTTTTTGCCTCCGCAAAAACCTTGACCGGTGTTCTGCCAACAGCGGGATTCTTGGTCGGATTTGTTTTTGCAGCTGCACTAGTTGGGTTCTTGGCTAGCCGTGGATTCACAAACACTGTGATCAAGGTTGGCTTCAGCTTTGCGTTCGGCTCGCTTGTCATCTACGCCTTCGGAGTAGCCGGATTGATGCTGACGCTTGGACTTACTCTGTCCCAGGCAGTTGCTGCTGGCGTCGTTCCGTTCCTAATTGGAGACGCGGTAAAGGCAGTAGCGGCCGCAGCTCTCTTGCCAGCGGCTTGGAAACTGGTCCGTAACTAGGACAAAAAAAAGACCCCGAGGGGTCTTTTTCTTTAGATTGAGAACCCGATGGCTCTCATCATCTCTTTACCGTCTTCAGTAATTTGCTCTGGACCCCAAGGTGGCATCCAGACCCAGTTGATCCTGAAGGCATCAACCACAGAATCCAATGCTTCAGCGGTCTGCTCTTCGATTACGTCCTGAAGCGGGCAGCCAGCCGATGTCAATGTCATGTTGATTAGCAAGGCGCCATCTTCTGACTCTTGCAAACCGTAAACAAGTCCCAGGTCAATAATGTTGACACCAATTTCAGGGTCAATGATTTCCTTCATCGCCTCGATAACCCGGTCGTAGTGAGCTGGGTCGAGCTCCTTGGCTTCGCTCATGCGTCAGCCTTGAGGTAGCGATCGTAACCCTCTGCCTCTAGTCGCTCTGCAAGCTCCGGGCCGCCCTGCTCTGCAACCTTTCCGGCTACGAACACGTGAACGAAGTCAGGCTCGATGTAGCGAAGAATTCGGGTGTAGTGGGTGATCAGCAGCAATCCAAGGCCAGTGTTGGTCTTAGCGCGGTTCACGCCCTCGGAAACTACCTTCAGGGCGTCAACATCAAGGCCTGAGTCAGTTTCATCAAGGATTGCAATCTTTGGCTTTAGAAGCTCCATCTGGAGGATTTCATGGCGCTTCTTTTCCCCACCAGAGAAGCCTTCGTTGACATTGCGCTCTGTGAAGTCTGAATCCATACGCAGGTCATTCATTGCCTTCTTTAGGTCCCCAACCCACTCGCGAAGCTTCGGGGCCTCACCGTCGATTGCCGTCTTGGCGGTCCTTAGGAAGTTGGACACTGAAACCCCTGGAACCTCTACTGGGTACTGCATGGCAAGAAACAGGCCAGCACGTGCTCTTTCGTCTACTGACATTGCCAGCACGTCCTCGCCGTCAAGCAGAATTTCACCGTCGGTGACCTCATATTTCGGGTGACCTGCAATTGAGTATGCAAGAGTCGATTTGCCGGAACCATTTGGGCCCATCACTGCGTGAGTTTCACCCGAGTTGATTGTCAGATCAACGCCGCGCAGGATCTGCTTCTTCCCCTGGTCGGTCTCTACTGACACATGGAGGTTCTTGATTTCTAGGGTTGCCATTATTTTCCTTTACGCTTCGTACTCGATAAAAACTTCGTCATTTTCAACTAAGACCTCGTAGGTGCTAACTGCTTCATAAGCAGGGAGGCTCAGTGGAACACCTGTGTTTAGGTCAAACTTTGCACCGTGTGCCCAGCACTCGATGGTTTCGTCCTCAACAAAGCCCTCGCTCAGTGAGATTTCACCGTGGGAACACTTGTCGTCGATTGCCTTGAAGTCACCTGCTGCGGTCCTAACCAATGCAATTGGGTGGTTTTCGATGGTGACCCTCAACGCATTACCTGGCTTGATGTCTGCCACTGCACAAATCCGAATCGCCATCATGCACCAACCTTTTCGAGCTCTTGCTCGATGGTTTCGATCAGACGCTGTTCAACCTCAGCAATGCCGATTTTCTGGACAACTTCGTTTAGGAATCCGCGAACAACCAACTTCTTGGCCTCGCTGTCGCCAATGCCTCGCGCCATCAAGTAGAACAGCTGCTCATCGTCAAAGCGGCCAGAGGCACTGGCGTGCCCGGCACCCTCAATCTTTCCGGTCTCGATCTCCAGGTTAGGAACAGAGTCTGCCCTGGCTCCATCGGTCAAGAGCAAGTTCCGGTTCAGCTCATAGCTGTTGGTTCCGATAGCAGTCTGGCGGATCAGAACATCTCCAACCCAGACAGTGTGAGCTCCGGCTCCCTGCAGGGCGCCCTTATAGGCGACGTTGGAAATGCAGTTCGCGGCCATGTGGTCAACGTATGGGCGGTGCTCGAAGTAGTTTCCAGAATCCGCTAGGTAAACGCCAAACATTTGGATTTCGGCTCCCGGTGAATCCAAAGCAACAGAAGGAGTGATTCGAACCAGGTCTCCCCCGAGCGAAACAACCACGTGCTTTAGAAATGAATCCCTGCCGAGCCTGGCAAACTGAGTCGAAACGTGGCTCGAGCCCTTAGCCCAATCCTGAATCGTCACGAAGTCCAGCTTCGCGCCCTGATCAAGCAGAATCTCGACGTTCTCAGCAAGCACCCCAAGGCCAACGTGATCTAGCACGATGGTTGCCTTGGCGTTGGCACCCACGCGAACGAAAACATGCAGCGCCTTGGCATCAGAGTTTGCAAGCTTTGCAGTCAGAAACGACGGGTCGCTAATTTCTGCATTCGCAGGCACGTCAATCAGTAGCGTCTTTGAAGCATTTGTCCAAGCGATTGCTGAAATTCGATCTTCTGGCAAACCAGCGGTCCCGACGAAGTCCTCAGTGGTGTTCACCCAAGTTGCAGTTACGCCCTGAGCCAGTTGACTGGAAATCTCCTGGTCAACCACTTCAGCCATTACTTCGTCGGCTAGGCCGTTGAGCTGGTCTAGGGGTAGATAGCGCCAAATCTCTTGACGGTTCGAGATCTCGGCGAAGTCACCGATTGTGGTCGAACGCGGGCGCTCACTTCTTGTTTGAAGCGGCACTAGGCCATGCGAATGTTCTTCAATTCCGTGCTGTGCCATCTAGCCAACAGCCCCTTCCATCTGCATTTCGATCAACTTATTGAGTTCCAGGGCGTACTCCATCGGCAACTCCTTGGCAATCGGCTCGATAAAGCCTCGAACGATCATTGCCATTGCTTCGTCTTCTTCCATACCTCTGGACTGCAGGTAGAACAGCTGCTCGGCACTAATTTGCGAAACTGTTGCCTCGTGCCCCATTGACACGTCGTCTTCTCTAATGTCATTGGCAGGGTAGGTGTCGGAACGAGAGATGGTGTCAACCAGGAGCGCGTCACAGCGAACCGTGTTGGCCGAGTGGTGTGCACCCGGGTTTACTCGGATCTCGCCTCGGTAGGAGGTCCTACCACCACCACGTGCAATGGACTTGGAGACAATCGAGCTGGTTGTGTAAGGGGCCAAGTGAATCATTTTTGCGCCGGCATCTTGGTGCTGACCTTCGCCTGCGAAGGCAACTGACAGCGTCTCTCCCCTGGCGTGTTCACCGGCAAGAATGATGCTTGGGTACTTCATGGTTACCTTGGATCCGATGTTTCCATCGATCCACTCCATGGTTGCTCCCTCGTGGGCGATAGCACGCTTGGTAACAAGGTTGTAGACGTTGTTTGACCAGTTCTGAATGGTTGTGTAGCGAACGCGAGCGTTCTTTTTCACGATGATTTCAACCACGGCTGAGTGAAGTGAGTCCGACTGGTAGATCGGCGCGGTGCAACCCTCGATGTAGTGCACATAAGAGTCCTCATCAGCGATGATTAGGGTTCGCTCAAACTGCCCCATGTTCTCGGTGTTGATGCGGAAATAGGCCTGAAGTGGGATGTCGACCTTGACGCCCTTTGGAACGTACACAAATGACCCTCCGGACCAAACCGCAGTGTTCAGTGCTGCGAACTTGTTGTCTCCGGCTGGAATAACGGTTCCGAAATACTCCTGGAAAATCTCAGGGTGCTCTTTCAGTGCAGTATCGGTGTCAAGGAACAAGACTCCCTGAGCCTCCAGGTCCTCGCGAATCTGGTGGTAAACAACCTCTGACTCATACTGTGCGGCAACGCCACCAATTAGGCGCTGACGCTCAGCCTCTGGAATGCCGAGCTTTTCGTAGGTGTTGCGAATGTCTTCTGGCAGATCTTCCCAGGTTTGCGCTTGGCGCTCCGTTGAGCGCACAAAGTACTTGATATTGTCAAAGTGAATGCCACTGAGGTCTGACCCCCAGGTTGGCATTGGCTTTTTTAGGAAGAAGTCATAACCCTTCAGGCGGCGGGCTAGCATCCACTCAGGCTCATCCTTTTTACCAGAGATGTCCTTTACGACCTCTTCTGAGATTCCACGCTTGGCAGTGTCGCCAGCGCTGGATTTGTCAGACCAACCAAACTCGTAGGTTCCAAGATCATCCAGTTCCGGACGATCGATAATTTTTTCTGACATGTAGCCTCCTGGTCTCAAAAAATACAACTGATATCCGGGAACTGTATTCCTGGAATCTTTGTGCGTGAGAAACTTGTTTGTACTTTGCAACAGCCTACGCAATCCCGTCGGCATAAAACAGTAAGGTAAGCCTTAGTTAGGGTCCAATGAAGCGATTTTTCACCCGGGTGTCCTCAGGGTTGTTTGGCAAAGCCCGGCTGCGACTCTACGTCTGGCTTTCACTTGTCACTCAAGTTCTAATTGTCGTCACCGGAGGGCTTGTTCGGCTGACCGGCAGTGGCCTGGGCTGTCCAACTTGGCCAAAGTGCACCGATGAGTCATTGGTGAGCACCTCCGAGATGGGAATTCACGGAATCATTGAATTCGGAAATCGACTGCTGACTTTTGTGTTGCTGATAATCGCGCTTCTTACCTTCATTGTCGTGGTTAGGGCCAGTGAAGCACTTCGGGTGATCCTGCCGCGATTGATTGCATTCTTTGCAGGTGTTTTTGTGTTCATTGCTGGGCTGATTCTCAATAACGTTCAGGGCCTTACTCCCCTAACGCTGTTTGTCTTAGGTCTATCGGCACTGATGATGCTGGGCTTTGCTGTAGTGATCTTGGCAATTGCAAAATCTCGAGACCCCAAGGGGCTAATTGCCCCGGCCTTCTTGCTGGGAGCGGGCATCATCCTCCAGGCCGTAATTGGCGGCGTCACAGTTCTCACTGGATTGAACTCTTGGATAGTGGGCTTGCACTTCATGGTTTCGATGGCGCTCATTGCCACGGCCTCACTTCTGGTTTGGCGAGCGCTACCAAAGCCAGCTGGGCCGGTGTCGGCAGTAAATTCACTTTTGGCGTGGCCGACTTTCCTGGTGGGAATCGTGGCGATTAGCTTCGGTGTGGTGGTTACTGGCGCCGGTCCGCACGCCGGTGATGCTGCAACCCCCAGAAACGGGCTGGACCTAGAGGTTTGGCAGCATTTTCACTCCTACCCCGGCTATTTGATGCTGCTACTGATCTCGGTGCAGTTGGTGAGTCAACTTCGGCTGACAGGCGCAAGCGCCAGGCCACTAGAAAACCGAGTGCTGCTACTGCTGTTTGCAACAGCTAGCGCCCAGGCGGTGATTGGGGTTGTCCAGTCCAGGCTGGGAGTGCCGGAGTTACTGGTTGGTGTTCACATGCTCGGCGCTGCCTGCCTGGCATCACTTCTGAGCTTTCAGCTATTTAGTGGCAGGTCCTTCACGCGATGACCGCCATCTTTTGGTTTCGACGAGATCGCCGGTTGCAGGACAATCAAGCGCTGAACCGGGCGGCGGAGGAATCACTGCCGCTACTTCCGGTTTTTGTGTTTCCAGAAAACCTGGGGTCATTGACTCCCCTTCGTCAGCACTCACTGATCGAATCTGCCAAAGCGCTCAGCTCATCGTTGCCGCGTGGGCTTCACTGCGAAGTTGGCAAGGCTGCCACCGTGCTTACGTCCCTGGCAAAGGAACTCAGTGTCAGCAAGGTGTTCGCGACCAAGGCTTTTGACACCGACGGAGTTACCGAGCAGCTTGCGGTTGAGGCCGCGCTTAGTGAACTAGGAATTAAATTAGAGCTAGTGGGCAGTTACTACGCTGTCGAGCCCGGAACAGTCCGGAAGGATGACAAGAGCCCATTTAGGGTTTACACACCTTTCTATAGGCGGTGGTCCGAGCAGAGTATTGAACCTCCCTACTCTCTGGATGTGCAGTCAGTGGACTGGCTTCCTCCAACCGCTGCTTCAGCGCTGCCCAGCGCCACAGGCGTTACTCCCTATCAGGTGGTTGCCGGGGAGGAGTTTGCCTTGAGTACCCTGCAACGCTTCCTGAAGGACCGAGTCTTTTCCTATTCGGAGGATCGAAACCGGCCCGACAAGAACGGAACCTCGAAGCTCTCGCACGCCTTGGCTCACGGCGAGATCCATCCAAGAACTCTGCTCAATGGACTGGGAGCAGCCCCCGGCCAAGAGGTGTTTCGCAAGGAAATTGCCTGGCGTGAATTTTATGCCGATGTCTTGTTCCACAATCCGAGGACGGTCACCGATTATTACGAACCAAGGTTCGCGAACATGCGCTATGACAGCCCAGTGGAGTTCAGCGAAAAACTTTTGGCCTGGAAAACCGGTCAGACCGGGTATCCGATCGTCGATGCTGCCATGAGGCAGTTAGTTCAGACCGGCTGGATGCATAATCGCACCCGCATGATTGTCGCCAGCTTCTTGGTCAAGGACCTGCATTTTGAGTGGCAGCTAGGCGCCCAGTTTTTCGAGGAACACCTGACCGATTTCGACCCGGCCTCTAACGCCCACGGTTGGCAGTGGACCGCAGGCTGTGGAACCGATGCATCACCTTATTACCGCGTCTTCAATCCAGTTTTGCAGGGGATTAAGTTCGATCCGAATGGCGGCTACGTCAAGCGCTGGGTGCCTGAGCTGTCACACCTGGACACAACATCGATTCATGAGCCTTGGAATGACATCTCGGGCTATCAGCATGGCTATCCGCCACCGATTGTTGACCATGGCCAGGAACGCCTAGAGGCACTTGCCAGGCTCGAGGAACTAAAGGGCTAGATGTGAAGTAGCGGATCGATCGCTATTGCCAAGAACAGTATTGTCAAATGGGTGATTGATGCGTGGAACAGCCGCATTGGGTTTTTAGGGACGGTCAGCTTGGCCTCGGCATAGAGACGGTGGGATTCCCAAACAAACCAAACCCCTGAAAGCACGGCCGCAAGCACGTAAACCAGTCCCATGTCAGCGACCGGAATTAGCAGCAAGGTTGATGCGAAGTAGGCGTAGGCGTAAAGGATGATCTGACGCCCGACCTTCTCATTCTTGGCCACAACTGGAAGCATCGGAACCCCAGCTTCTTTGTACTCCTCCAGATACCGCATGGATAGAGGCCAATAGTGAGGAGGAGTCCAGAGGAAAATGATCAAAAACAGCACCCAGGCGCTCAGTGACAACTCATTGGTCACAGCTGCCCAACCGATGACCGCCGGCATTGCACCTGCCGCACCGCCCCAAACGATGTTCTGAGGAGTCCTGCGCTTGAGGCCAAGGGTGTAAACAAACACGTAGAACAAAATCGCAATTAGTGACAACACAGCCGAAAGTAGGTTGATTACAAGGGCGAACCAAACAACGGAGGCTATTCCTATCCCCCAGGCAAAAATAAACGCCTCACGGTTGGTGAGTTCTCCGGTAACCAGGGGGCGGTTCTTAGTGCGGCCCATCACCTTGTCGATGTCACTGTCGATGTAACAGTTGAAGGCGTTAGCGCTTCCAGCGCTCAGCGCTCCACCAAACACGGTGGCAAGAATTAGCCAGATAGAGGGCAAGCCGCGTGCGGCCAGAATCATCGCCGGAACGGTTGCGATAAGCAACAGCTCAATTACGCGTGGCTTAGTGAGGAAAAAGTAGGCCTTTAACTTAGTTCCCAGGCGCGCGACTCGTGGCTTTTCGATGGTGGACATTTGTTCCATTCTAAACCAGCCACGGCGCAGTTTTAGCCATGCGGTATAGACTTCATAAAAAGCGTGAGGCAGTGTCGCCGACGCCAATCCTCAGCTGATTAAGCACTACCTGTTAGGAATGACTCTTTGTTGGAATGGAATGAGATTGATGACCTGGCAGTCAAGACTGCCAAGATTTTGGCAGCAGACGCAGTGGAGAAGGTTGGTAATGGCCACCCCGGTACTGCAATAAGCCTTGCACCGGCGGCATATCTACTTTTTCAGAAGGTAATGAAGCATGACCCATCAGACGATCGATGGGCTGGTCGCGACCGCTTTATTCTGTCCGTCGGGCACTCATCGCTGACTCTTTATAACCAGCTATTCCTTGGCGGCTTTGGGCTGGAGAAGAAAGACATCGAGGCCCTGCGCACCTGGGGTTCACTGACTCCCGGGCACCCTGAGTTTGGTCACACCGATGGCGTTGAAATCACCACCGGGCCTTTGGGCCAGGGGCTAGCTTCAGCCACCGGCTTTGCAATGTCCACCAGGTTCGAGCGCGAACTATTTGACCCATCGGCTGCCGCTGGAGAATCAGTCTTTGACCACTTCGTCTACGTGATTGCTGGCGATGGCGACCTGCAAGAGGGCGTTAGCTCTGAGGCGGCATCGATGGCTGGACACCTGGGACTTGGCAACCTAATCGCAATTTACGACTCCAACCAAATTTCCATTGAGGACGACACCGACATCAGCTTCTCTGAGGACGTAGCAAAGCGCTACCAGGCTTATGGCTGGGAGACCATCGAAGTCGACTGGCATCAGGGTCGTTACCACGAGGATGTCCAGGCGCTCTACGATGCGATTGAGAAGGCCAAGGCAAATACCTCGCAGCCAACGCTAATCACCCTAAAAACGATTATTGGGTGGCCTAGCCCAACCAAGCAGAACACTGGAAAAATCCACGGTTCCAAGCTCGGTGCCGAGGAATTGGCTGGCTTGAAACAAGCTCTTGGTTTTGATCCAGAACTTAGCTTCCAGGTTTCGGAAGACGTGCTTACTCACACTAGGAGGCTAGTTGACAGAGGAGCTTCTGCAAGGAGTGACTGGGACCAGCAGTTTGCGCTCTGGCAGGAAGCCAACCCAGACGCCGCCAAGCTATTCGAGCGAATCTCAAAGTCAGAACTTCCTGCAAACATTGCCGATGTGCTGCCGGAATTCACCGCCGGTGAAGAATTGGCAACCAGAGCTGCCTCCGGAAAGGTTCTGAACGCCATCGCAGAAGTAATGCCAGAACTCTGGGGTGGTTCAGCTGACCTAGCAGAATCCAACAACACGACCATTGAGGGTGGCGGATCCTTCGTTCCTGCCAAGTGGTCGACCAAGGCTTGGACTCCAAAGCCTGCTGGCCGAATCCTGCACTTTGGAATTCGCGAGCACGCCATGGGGGCAATCCTCAATGGCATTACGTTGTCCGGCAACACCAGGGTCTTCGGAGGCACCTTCCTGGTCTTCTCCGACTACATGCGTCCTGCTGTTCGTCTGGCAGCACTTATGGGCATCGCGCCGATTTACGTCTGGACACACGACTCAGTGGCACTTGGCGAAGACGGCCCAACCCACCAGCCAATCGAACACTTGACGGCACTGCGTGCCATCCCAAACCTTGACATCGTCCGCCCGGCTGATGCCAATGAGACTGCTCAGGCATGGCTTGCTGTGCTGAAGAACACCAAGAATCCAGCCGGCCTGGTACTGACCAGGCAGAACCTTCCAGTGTTGGATAGATCGCCAGGTTTCGGTCAGGCTACCGAGGTGGAGAAGGGTGCTTACATCTATGCTGAGGGCTCTTCGAAGCCAGAACTAATTCTCATTGCCACCGGTAGCGAGGTTCAATTCGCTGTTGAGGCCAGAGCAGCGCTCGAGGCAAAGGGCATCTCCACTCGGGTAGTTTCAGCGCCATGCCTGGAATGGTTCGAAGCCCAGTCTGAAGAGTATCGGGCAAGCGTGCTACCTCCCGAAGTAAAGGCGAGGGTCTCCATTGAGGCTGGCCTGAGCACCGGCTGGAGGCAGTATGTCGGAGACGCAGGGATTGCTATTGGCATCGACCACTTCGGTGCTTCAGCTGATTACCAGACGCTCTACTCAGAATTTGGAATTACAACGGCGGCCGTAGTTTCTGCGGCTCAGAAAGTGCTCGGGAAGTAAGTATGAATAAGAACCTGCAGGAACTAACCCAGGCCGGTGTCTCAATCTGGCTAGACGACCTATCTCGTGAGCGGATTGAATCTGGAAATCTCCAGGACTTGATCGACACTCACTCGGTTCGCGGAGTGACCACCAATCCGACGATTTTTGCCGCAGCCCTGAAGGGCGAGGCATACTCAACCGCGATTGCTGCTGAAGCTGCAGCCGGCTCAGATGCAAGCCGCGCGATTGCAAACATAACCTCTCAGGATGTCGCCGCTGCCTGCGACCTGTTCAGGCCAATCTATGACAGCTCCCACGGAGTAGATGGACGAGTTTCCATCGAGGTTGAACCAGGTTTGGCTAACGACAGCGACGGTACCGTGAAGCAGGCGCTGGAGCTTTACAAGCTCGTCGGTCGCGAGAACGTGATGATCAAGATTCCGGCAACCATCAACGGACTATCGGCAATTACGGCAGTCACCGCTGCTGGAATTTCAGTCAATGTGACCTTGATCTTCTCGCTTGATCGCTACGACAGGGTAATCGATGCCTATCTCGATGGCCTGGAGCAGGCAAAAGCCAACGGTCATGACATTTCAAAGATCCATTCGGTTGCCTCATTCTTTGTCTCACGCGTTGACACTGAAGTAGATTCACGCCTCGAAGCACTGGGTCGCCCTGAGCTAAAGAGCAAGGCCGCGCTAGCCAACGCCCAGCTTGCCTACAAGTTGTTCCTGGAGCGCTTCACTGGAGCCCGCTGGGAGGCTCTTGAAGCAGCGGGGGCCAACCTGCAGCGCCCATTGATGGCTTCCACTGGCGTGAAGGACCCAAGCCTTCCTGACACGCTGTATGTAACTGAGCTAGTTTCTGCCAACGTAGTGAACACCATGCCCGAAAAGACCATGATGGCAACCGCTGACCACGGCGTGATTCCAGCCGAGTCGATCAAATCGTCATTTGGACAGGCTCAGGAGTTTCTAGGAGCGCTTGCCGAAGCCGGAATTGATCTGGACGAGGTGACTCTGCAGCTTGAAAAAGAAGGTGTTGAGAAATTTATCGTCTCTTGGAACGAGCTGGTTGAAACTGTGGCTAACGCCCTGAAAGCAGCAAGCTAATGCAGGTAAAGCTCACCCTTGAGTTAGCTGAGGCTTTGTCTCCAACCGTTGACCAGCTGGTATCGGATCAGGTGGCATCGAGAATCGCAGCCAAAGACAGCACGGTATGGGGTTCCGAGGCAGAGGCCGAGGCTGCCATCCGACTTGGATGGGTGGATTCTGCCAAGAGTTCAGTCGACCTTATCCCAGCAATTCTGAAGCTGCGGGATCAGTTCCGGGAGCAAGGGCTTGATCGAGTAGTTCTTTGTGGGATGGGCGGTTCGTCGCTTGCGCCAGAGGTGATTGGGAAGAACACAAACCACGAGATTGTGATTCTTGACTCAACCGCTCCGGACCAGGTTCAAAGCGCGGTTAGAGACCTTGAGCGAACCATCGTTGTGGTTAGCTCAAAATCTGGCTCCACGGTAGAGACCGACAGTCAGAAGCGAGCCTTTGAGGCTGGATTCCGGGCCGAAGGGATCGACCCGCGTGACCGGATTGTGATCGTCACAGACCCGGGTTCGCCGCTTCAAGACGCGGCCGAGTCCGATGGCTATCGGGTCTTTAATGCAGACCCAACGGTTGGCGGTCGTTACTCAGCCCTGACGGCGTTCGGACTAGTTCCTACCGGACTTGCCGGATCTGATATCTCCACTTTGCTTGCGAACGCTTCGATGGCTAGCAGCGAACTGGCCAGCGATTCGATTGATAACCCAGCACTTTGGTTGGCCGCGGCATTGGCAGCGACCCCCGGCAGCACCGGCGTCAAGGACAAGTTTCTGATTGAAACTGACTTGCTTCCTGGGTTCGGGGACTGGGTAGAGCAACTGGTAGCCGAAAGCACCGGAAAGCTTCAAAAGGGCACGTTGCCGGTGGTGGTAACGAAATCAGCTCCTGAAATTTCAGACCGCCCCAAAGACACGCTCATGGTCAGCTTCAGCGATTCAGACCCAAGCATCTCGGACGTAACATTCAGCGGTCAGCTGGGTGAGCTGTTCCTGCTCTGGGAGTATGCAACCGCAATTGCGGGTCAGATTCTCGGCATCAATCCATTTGATCAACCCGACGTAGAGTCAGCGAAAATTGCCGCTCGCCAGCTTTTGGATGCCCCGCACTTCTCAAGCGAAGTTGACTTTGTTGACCGAGGGATTTCGGTTACTAGCTATGGCATGAATGTCGTGGGCAGCACAGTTGAGGCAGCCGTCGAGCAGCTCTTTGAGCAGGTTGGAGAATCCAGCTTTATCGCCATTCATGTTTATCTCAGTAGGACTGAATATCCGCAGTTCGAGGCACTCAGGGACATTATTGCTAAGCGCACCGGGCGCCCAGTGACTTTCGGGTGGGGGCCAAGGTTCCTGCACTCGACTGGTCAGTACCACAAGGGCGGGCCAAGACAGGGGCTCTACTTGCAGATCACCGGCAATTATGGAATGGACCTGGATATCAAGGACCGTCCGTTTAGTTTTGGTGAACTAATCGCTGCCCAGGCAGCAGGAGACGCCAGAGTGCTAGAGGCTAATTCTTTGCCAGTTGTATCGCTTCATATGGACGAGCCGCTTGCTGGCCTGTCGATGCTTGAAAAGGTTATTGCTTCGTGAGCAACAACCCGCTACGTGACCCTAGGGACCGCAGATTACAGAAGATTGCCGGACCAAGTGGGCTAATCATGTTTGGTGTAACCGGTGACTTGGCAAGGAAGAAGTTGCTGCCCGCAATCTATGACCTAGCCAATCGCGGTCTGTTACCTCCGGCCTTCTCACTCGTGGGCTTTGCTAGGCGCGATTGGAGCGAAGAGGACTTCGAGAAAGTTGTCTACGAGTCCGTGAAGGAGCACGCTAGAACCCCCTGGTCTGAGGATGTTTGGAATCAGCTGGTTCAAGGAGTGCGATTCGTTTCCGGCAGGCACGATGACCCAGAGGCTTTTGAGAGACTGAAACAAACTGTGGACGAGCTGGACAAGGAGCGTGGCACCGCAGGTAATCATGCTTTTTATCTGTCAATCCCTCCAAGAGACTTCCCGTTGGTTGTTGAGCAACTATCAAGCTCTGGACTTGCCGAGGCTGGCCCCAATCAGTTCCGTCGAGTTGTGATTGAAAAGCCATTTGGCTCAAACCTTGAAACAGCTGTCGAGCTAAACAATGTCGTTGAGAGCGTTTTCCCAGCAGATTCGGTGTTCAGGATTGATCACTATCTGGGCAAGGAAACTGTTCAAAACATTCTTGCGCTGCGATTTGCGAACCAGCTTTTCGAGCCAATTTGGAACAACAACTACATCGACCACGTCCAGATTTCAATGGCGGAAGACATTGGAATCGGTGGCCGCGCCGGCTACTACGACGGCATCGGAGCCGCAAGAGACGTGATTCAAAATCACCTATTGCAACTTTTGGCCCTAACGGCGATGGAGCAACCGCTCACGTTTGAGGCCTCCGACTTGAGAGCCGAAAAGGAGAAGGTGCTAGCTGCTGTCAGCTTGCCGGAAGATCTCGGTGCTCACACTGCCCGAGGTCAATACGAAGCTGGATGGCAGGGCGGACAGGAAGTACTCGGCTACCTGGGCGAAGACGGCATTGATCCTGATAGCAACACCGAGACCTTTGCTTCAATGCGCCTGGACATTCAAAACCGACGCTGGCAGGACGTTCCGTTTTATTTGCGAGCAGGGAAGAGGCTAGGTCGCCGCGTTACTGAGATTGCAGTGGTGTTCAAGCGCGCTCCTCAGCAACTGTTTGGAGCCACTCAAACTGCTTTGCTAGGTGAAAATGCACTTGTGATTCGAGTTCAGCCCAATGAGGGCGTGACCATTCGATTTGGTTCGAAGGTTCCGGGTCCCAGCATGCAGGTTAGGGATGTAACGATGGACTTTGGCTATGGCCATGCTTTTACCGAGGACTCCCCCGAGGCCTATGAGCGACTGATTCTGGATGTACTCCTGGGCGAGCCGCCGCTATTTCCTAGGCAGCGCGAAGTCGAACTCTCCTGGAAAATTCTTGATCCGATCGTCTCGTTCTGGAGCGAGAATGGTGCACCAGAGCAGTATGCACCCGGCTCATGGGGCCCAGATTCAGCACACGAAATGCTGAAAAATGACGGCAGAGCTTGGAGGCGCCCGTGATTGTGACAATGGAGGGCACCACCAGCTCAAAGATTGGCAAGAAGTTGCAGCAGTTGCGCGATGATGGTGGCGTGGTTGCCCTGGGGCGCGTTCTGACTCTGATTATTGAGACCAACACCTCGCACCTTGAAGAGGCCGTGACGGCAGCCAACGGCGCCTCCCGGCTTCACCCAAGTCGTGTAATTGTGCTGGCAAATGACACCAGCGACAGTGGAAAGAGCTCCAGGCTCGATGCTGAGATTCGAATTGGTGGAGATGCCGGAGCCTCTGAGGTGATAATTATCAGGGCCTATGGTGATGCCAGAAACAACTCCGAGTCAATTGTCACCGGACTTATGCTTCCCGACGCACCGGTTGTTGCATGGTGGCCTTCCGGTTCCGAACAGAATCCGGCATCGAACCCGATTGGTGCAATTGCCTCCAAGAGAATTACCGACTCAGCCGTGCAGGCAGCCCCAGGAAAGTACCTAGACCAATTGGCGGCAAACTATGTGCCCGGTGATGGTGATTTGGCATGGACACGAATCACTCTTTGGAGGTCGCAGTTAGCTGCACTGTTTGACAGGCACCTGGATCAAGCAGTCACCGGCATCACAGTTTTTGGAGCAGCCAATTCGCCAAGTGCGGAGCTGCTGGCGCAATGGCTTTCAACTCACCTGGGTCACTCAGCAGAGGTTGTTTCCAGCTTTGAGGGAGACCCAATCGACGGAATTCTTGGAGTCGAGGTGTCATTTGAAGCCGGAGCCCTTTCGGTGATTCGAGACGGTGACGTGGCAGTAATTAGGCAAATTGGCTCACCCGATAGTTCCGTGTTGCTCCCGAAGCGATCGGATCAGGACTGCCTGAGCGAGGACATGCGCTTTTTGGGCGAAGATGAAGTTTACGGTGAAGTGCTAACTGCCAGACTAAAAGCATGACCAACAAAACTGTAACCACATCTGACTCTCCGGAGCAGTTGTTGGCTCGTGCCGCAGCTGATTTCGCAACGTTGCATGCAGCGACCCTGGAAGCCAAAGGACACATGAGGGTGGTCTTGACAGGCGGAACCCTGGGGATTGCATTCATAAAGGCAATGGAAGATCTACAGCTTGATCTTTCTGGAGTGAGTTTCATGTTTGGGGACGAGCGCTTTGTTGGGCTCAGTGATCCTGACCGCAATGAATTTCAGGGCCTGTCGCAACTGGATGACGAATCGGCTCTAAGGCTGCGACGGTACCCATCGGTTGAGCAGCCTATAGAAATTGCCCGTGCTCAACTGGATCAGGAGCTCACGGAGATTTTCGGTGACAACCCAGGTTCAAAAGAGGTTTTCGACTTGGTCATTCTGGGGGTAGGTCCGGACGGACATGTTGCCTCGTTGTTCCCCGGTCATGATCAGCCTGGATTATGGGTTGTGGCAGAGACTGAGTCCCCCAAGCCGCCGAGTCAGCGGCTTAGTCTGAGCTATCGAGCACTGAACAGTGCCGGTAATGTTTGGTTCTTGGTTTCAGGAAGTCCAAAGGCTCCAGTGGTCAGTCAGGCGCTCTCAGAGGAAAACTGCAAGCTTCCGCTAGCCCGAGTGACCGGCAGGTCCGAAACCAGGTGGTATTTAGATAAAGAGCTTAGCGACGCGCTTTAGCAGCGTCAGCAGCCCTCTGGCGACGGTTACGAATCGAATCCAGAGCCTCAGCAAGAATCTGCTCAGCCTCTTCGTCAGTTCGACGCTCTTTTACGTAAGCCAGGTGAGTCTTATATGGCTCGATCTTCGCAACCTGAGGTGGATTTGCCTTGTCTTTACCAGCAGGCAGTCCACAGTGAGGGCAGTCAATTTCAACTGGCATGTCCTCTTCGCTGACGCTTGCGGCAAACAGCGGATTGATTTCGTGCCCGTTTGAACAGTAGAAACTTAGAGCAATGCGCTCGACCTGGTGTCCGCGATCGGTTTCACCCATTGGTCCGGCGCCAACACGGGCGCCCCTAATTGAAGGAGAGCTAGACATCAGGCCCAGCCAAATCTTGTGAAGAGGCCAAGAACGATAATGACTGTCACCCAGACTAGGCCGAGGATAATAGTGATGCGGTTCAGGTTTCGCTCAGCTACTCCAGATGAGTTCATTGAGCTAGTAACACCGCCACCGAACATGTCGGCAACACCACCACCACGACCCTTGTGAAGCAGAATCATCATGATTAGCAGCACGCTGGTAATAACTAGTAGAACCAGTAGTGCGGTTTGTAGGGCGGCCATCTATTTCCTTACTATTTTTGCAAACGCTTGTAAATTATAGGACTATGTGCTTTTTGAAGCGCGATATTCCAGCAAACTCTTCGGCATCTAGCGATGCTCCGCCTACAAGCACACCATCAACTTGGTCAGATTGCAAGAAGCCAGCCACGTTATTGGCCTTCACCGAACCACCATAAAGAATTCTTGAGTTCGCGGCATTGTCTCCAAAATTATCCTTGAGAGCCGCACGGATGGCGGTGGCAACCTGGTGTGCTTCCTCGGCGGTTGCAACCTTGCCGGTTCCAATTGCCCAGACTGGCTCGTAAGCAATAACGAACTCACCTAGCTGATCGTGATTTGAAAGGGCCGCAATAGTTTGTGCGATTGGCACAGCAGACTGCCCAAGGCTCTCTAGCTGCTCGAGGGTCTCCCCCACGCAAATGATTGGAACCAAGTTGTGGCGCCACGCGGCAGCAACCTTCGCCTGGATAACAGCGTCATCCTCAGCGTGATATTCACGACGCTCGGAATGGCCAACTAGGACATAGTCCACTGCAAGCTTGGACAAGAATGACCCGCTCACCTCTCCGGTAAATGCTCCGGAGTCGTGCTTTGAAATGTCCTGGGCACCAAGCTTGACTTGGAATTTCTCCGCATCAATCAGGGTTTGCGCACTTCGCAAGTCTGTGAACGGCGGGAAAACTGCAACCTCAACTTCTTTGTAGTCGTGGTCGGCGTCATTTAGCGTCCAGCAGAGCTTTTGAATCAGTGCTATTGCCTGGAGGTGATCCAGATTCATCTTCCAGTTTCCTGCAATTAGCGGAACTCTATTAGTCATTTAGGACCTCCAGTCCAGGCAAACGCTTGCCTTCTAGGTATTCAAGGCTCGCGCCTCCACCGGTTGAGATGTGGCCAAATGAACTCTCCGGGAAGCCAAGAGCCCTAACTGCTGCTGCAGAGTCTCCACCACCGACCACAGACAATCCGTCAACCTCGGCTAGCGCGGCAGCGACAACTCGAGTGCCGTTTGAGAAAACCTCAAATTCGAATACACCCATTGGTCCGTTCCAGAAAACAGTCTTGGAGTTTCGAATCACCTCTGCGAACTGAAGGGCGGATTCTGGGCCAATGTCTAGGCCCATCACCTCTGCGCCAAGCTCCGAGGTTTCCATGTCGGCAACTGCAACTGTCTGGTGTGCAGCATCTGCCTTGAAGCCGTCGGCAATTTCGATGTCTACCGGCAGGTGGATAGCTACCCCGAGTTCTGCAGCCTGCTTCAAAAAGCCTTTGACGGTTTCGATCTGGTCAGTCTCCAGCAAGCTTTTGCCTACTGCGTAGCCCTGGGCAGCCAGAACGGTAAACACCATTCCTCCGCCAATTACTAGGTTGTTTACCTTCGGCAACAGACTGCCAATTACTGCAAGCTTGTCAGAAACCTTTGATCCACCCAGCACTACCGAGTAGGGCTTTTCTGGGGTGTCGGTTAGGCGAGTCAGCACCGCCAATTCCTGTTCGATCAGGTGACCGGCGAAGCTAGGAACAAGTTTGGCTAGATCGTAGACGCTTGCCTGTTCCCTGTGGACAACGCCGAATCCGTCCGAAACCATCAGGTCTGCCATGTCAGCCAGTTCGGACGCGAAGGCACGACGCACAGCCTCGTCCTTTGATGTTTCCGCGGCTTGAAAACGCAGGTTCTCAAGTAGCAACACTTCTCCGTCTTGCAGAGCGGCGGAAGCATCTTTTGCGTCCGGACCAACGGTGTCAGTTGCGAATCGAACCGGCCGCCCTAGTAGCTGCTGCAGTCGAAGTGCCACTGGAGCCAGCGAATACTTAGCCTCATGCTTACCCTCAGGCCTTCCCAGGTGAGATGCAATGACTACTCTTGCGCCGGCGTCCGACAGTAGTTTTATGGTCTCTAGCGAAGCCCTGATTCTGCCGTCATCGCCGATGACACCATCAGAGAGCGGCACATTCAGATCACAACGAAGCAATACGCGCTTTGACCTTAGGTCGCCGGCGTTGGCTAGAGTCCTCAGCATTAGAGCTTGGAGGCGACTAGCGAGGTGAGCTCAACCAAGCGGTTTGAGTAGCCCCACTCGTTGTCATACCAGCTGGAAAGCTTGACGGTGTTACCAATAACTCGCACCAGACCACTGTCAAAGATCGAACTGTGTGGGTCGGTAACAATGTCGCTGGAGACGATTGGATCCTCGGTGTACATCAGGATTCCCTTTAGTTCACCCTCTGCAGCCTTCTTGTAGGCAGCATTGATTTCCTCAACGGTTACCTCTTTTTCCGAAACTAGCGTCAAGTCGGTGATCGAGCCAGTTGGAACTGGAACTCGCAGCGCGAAGCCATCAAGCTTGCCCTTTAGCTCTGGAAGCACAAGACCGATTGCCTTGGCAGCTCCAGTGGAGGAAGGAACGATGTTGATCGCAGCAGCGCGTGCACGACGAAGGTCAGAGTGTGGACCATCCTGAAGGTTCTGATCCGCGGTGTAGGCGTGGATTGTGGTCATTAGACCGTTTTTGATACCCCAGTTGTCCAAAAACACCTTTGCCAGTGGAGCAAGGCAGTTAGTGGTGCAGGAAGCGTTAGAAATAATGTGGTGCTTCTCAGGGTCATACAGGTGCTCGTTCACACCGATAACGAAGGTGGCGTCCTCGTCAGTTGCAGGAGCAGAGATGATTACCTTCTTGGCGCCAGCGTCGATGTGCTTGCGCGCATCGGAGGCGTTAGTGAAGCGCCCGGTTGACTCAACGACGATGTCTACGCCGAGCTCTTTCCAGGCTAGGTCTGCAGGGTCACGCTCTGCGAGCACCTTGATTGACTTGCCGTTGACAACAATGCTGTCACCGTCCACTGATACAGCGGCATCTAGCCTGCCTGTAACAGAGTCATACTTCAACAGATGTGCCAGCGATGCTGGGTCAGATAGGTCGTTTACTGCAACAATTTCGAGGTCGGAATTCTGCGCTAGCGCAGCACGCAAGTAATTACGTCCAATTCTTCCAAAACCATTAATACCAATACGAGTCACGGGGCTACTCCAGAACTTGTTAGTGAATAATTATTGCCCGAGCGCCTTTGGGCGGACCCCGTTAGCCTAGCAGTAGTGAGCGGCTGTTGGCTTTTACTGACTCGAAGCGTTTCGCAACATCGTCCCAATTGATGATGTTCCAGAAGGCTTTTACGTAGTCGGCTTTGACGTTCTGGTAGTCAAGGTAAAAAGCGTGCTCCCACATGTCCAGCATCAATAGCGGGATGTTTCCCATCGCCAGGTTGCCCTGCTGGTCATAAAGCTGTCCAATAACTAGACGGTTACCCAGGCTGTCCCAAGCGAGATAAGCCCAACCTGAACCCTGGATTCCCATTGCAGCAGCGGTGAAGTGCTTAGTGAATGCCTCGTAGGAGCCGAAGTACTCAGCAATCGCCGCCAACAACTCTCCTGATGCCTCCCCGCCCTCTGCCGAGAGGTTCTTCCAGAAAATGCTGTGATTGACATGTCCACCAAGGTTGAATGCCAAATCCTTTTGAAGCTTAGGTAGGTTCCCGAAATTGTCGGTAGCACGTGCCTCTTCCATGGCCGCCAACGCCGCGTTAGCGCCGGTCACATAAGCCTGGTGGTGCTTGGAGTGATGCAGCTCCATGATGCGAGCAGAAATGTGTGGCTCGAGCGCTGCGTAGTCGTAGTTCAGGTCTGGAAGTGTGTAGGTCATGGTTCCCTTTCTATTGTTTGTGAAGCCTAAAAAACTTTGAATTATTCCTAGAGAAGATCCGAGATTACCGATTCGGTGTCAGGAATTCCTAGCTCACTTGCGCGCTTATCTGCGGTAGCCAGCAGTCTCCGGATCCGTCCAGCAACGGCGTCCTTAGTCATTGGTGGGTTGGCTAGCCTGCCCAGTTCATCCAGTGAAGCGTCCTTATGATTGAGCCTCAACTCACCGGCATACTTTAGGTGGTCGGGGGCTTCGTCCCCGAGTATTTCAAGAGCACGCTGCACTCTGGCTCCAGCAGCCACGGCTGCTTGGGCGCTCCTTCTAAGGTTCGCATCGTCGAAGTTCGCTAGCCGGTTGGCCACTCCCCTGATTTCCCTGCGATTACGAAGCTCTTCCCACTTCTCCACCTGCTCCACGCAGCCCATTTGCTTGAGGAGTTCGGTGATGGCTTCGCCGTCTCTAACAACCACCCGATACACATTTCGGACTTCTCTAGCCTTGGCGGCAACTCCAAGCCTTCTTGCCACGCCAACCAAAGCCATAGCCGATTCGTTTCCTGGGGCTGTTACCTCTAGCGAGGTGGATCGACCTGGGTCGGTCAGGCTGCCATGGGCAAGGAATGCTCCGCGCCAAACTGCCTTAGCTTCATCCAGTGTTGAGCTAATCAAAGTTGCCGGAAGCCCGCGAACCGGCCTTCCGCGATTGTCAATTAGGCCGGTTTGACGAGCTAGCAATTCGCCGTCGCGCAAAACCCTGATTTGATAGCCACTGTTTTTGCGAAGCCCGCCAGCCTGAACCACTGAAAGCTCTGACTGGATGCCATAAAGCTCTGAGATTGATTTGGTTAGGCGCTTGGCAAGGGTGGCCGAGTCAAGCTCTACTTCAATGGCGATACGACCAGAAATCAAGTGCAGTCCGCCGCAGAACCTTAGAACAGTTGACAATTCAGCGGCTCGCTCAAGCCCGGTTCGCACCGGAACCCGAGCCAACTCTTCTTTGATCTGTTGCGTCAGTGCCATCATTACTCTCTGCCTAAATCACGGTGTGAAATTGCGACGGTAATTTCCGAATCTAGAGCTAACCTAGCCCCAATTTCGTTGGCGAGTGCGACCGAGCGGTGCTTTCCACCGGTGCAGCCAATTGCGATGGTCGCAAATCGCTTATTCTCTCTTCGATACCCCGCCAAAACAGTCTGAAGGACTTTGAGGTAGTTCTCTTCGAATTCCCTGACGCCAGGCTGGTCCAAAACGTATTCTGAAACCTGTTTGTCATTACCGGATTTCGCCCTGAGGTTTTCTTGCCAGTGTGGGTTGGCTATAAACCTTGCATCGGCCACCATGTCGGCATCGGCCGGCAAACCGTACTTAAAGCCAAAGCTCATCACGTTCACCTTGAACGTTTTCGACTGCCCCGCGAAGGCCTCGGCAACTCGGTTGGTCAGTTGGTGAACATTCGAATCCGAGGTGTCAAAGACGATGTCGGCGCTTTCCCTGAGACTCAGTAGCAGGTTGCGCTCGGCAATAATGCCGTCCATCACTCGACCATCGCCTTGCAGCGGGTGAGGTCTTCTCACCGATTCGAAGCGTTTCACCAGAGCGGCATCATTGGCTTCGAGAAACAGCACCCTCACCGCAATCTCACTCGCGCGCAGTTTTTGGATGTAGTCCTGCAGTTCGGTGAAGAACTCACCGCCGCGAACGTCGATGACCACTGCAACTCGGGCAAGCGTTTCTTTGCCCATTGCGAAGAGGTCACTAATTGGGAGCAGTAGCTGCGGAGGAAGGTTGTCAATCACATACCAACCTTGGTCCTCGAGGGCATTACCAACGGTTGATCTACCCGCGCCAGACATGCCTGTAACCACCAGTAGTTCTGGTCGCTTTCCTGATTCCATGTCCCCGCCGTTCAGCTTGAAAACTAGGTTAGCGCTTCGGCGTGTCGCGCGACACTGGTTTTTAAGAATCGGAGAGGTGATCGGCCACAATCTTGGCCAGTTTGTCTCCGAAACCTGGCAACGAGGCAATTTCAGCTTCGCTGGCTAGCTTTAGTCTTTTGATTGATCCAAACTTTCGAAGCAGCAACCTTGCCTTCTGCTCACCAAGCCCCGGAATCTCGAGCAGCGCCGAAGTTATGCCCTTGCTCCTCGTGGCTCGTTGCGCGCTGATGGCAAACCGATGAGCTTCGTCACGAATTCGCTGCAATAGGAATAGCTCCTCGGAGGTCCGAGGCAAAATCGTCGGATAGCTCGTGCCCGAAACGTAAACCTCTTCGAGGCGCTTAGCCAACGAGATCACACTCATTCCAGCTATGCCGCTGTCAGTCAAGGCACGCTCTGCTGCATGTAGCTGTGGAAGGCCGCCATCAATTACCAACAGTGAGGGTCGATAGCTGAATTTCTCGCCCGGTTCATCAGATGCCAGGTACTTCAGTCTTCGGAGCAACACCTGATATATCGACTCGGTGTCATCTGCAGTTTCAAGGTTGAACTTCCGATACTGATCCTTACGGGGCAAGCCATCTTCAAAGACGACCATTGACCCAACTGTGCCCGAACCGGACAGGTGCGAGATGTCGTAGCACTCGATGCGCAGCGGTGCATTCTCAAGCCCGAGCGCCTTCTGCAGCCCGGAAAGAGCCTCGGCACGGGCACTAAAGTCAGAGACTCGCTTTAGCTTGTAATTGGTAAGCGCGTGCTTTGCATTCTGGCTCGTCGTAGACAGCAAAGCTGCCTTATCTCCTCGTTTGGGAGCGGCTATGGTTGTGGGCTTCGCTCTGAGCTCAGTCAGCCAAACCTCTAGAGCTGCTTGGTCATTTGGAAGTTCAGACACCAAAATCTGCTTGGGAACCTCCGGCGCCTGAGACTTGCCATTTGGCGAGTAAATCTCTTGGAGTAGGTATTCCAGTAGGTCGGCATTGCTCCGGTCTAGCTCCAAGTCAACAACCAGTGAACGTGTTCCTCTGATCCTGCCGCCACGAACGATGAAGATAGAAACTGCCGCTGAAAGTTCGTCTCTGGCAAGACCAATCAGGTCTGCGTCCACTTTCTGATTAAGCACGACGGTTGATTTTTCGAGCACCGATTCCAGCGCGGCAATATCATCCCGGAGTCTTGCTGCTAACTCGAAGTTCTGCTCGTCACTGGCGGTCTGCATTCGCTTTCTAAGCCTTGTTACGTGGCCCTGGTCGCCGGAGCCAATAAAGTCGCCAAGTCTCTTGGCAAGTGATTTGTGATCGGGCTTGCTAATCCTGTCAACGCAGGGAGCCGTGCACTTTCCAATTTCAGCCAGCAGACATGGGCGCCCGGTTCGCTTCGCCCTTTGGTAGACCCCCGACGAGCAGCTTCGCACCGGGTAAACCCTCAGCAGCGAATCCAGGGTGTCCCGAATGGCCCAGCTCTGTGTGTAGGGTCCGAAATAGCGAACTCCGGAAAGCTCTCGATTTCTGGTTACAAAAGCGCGAGGCGCTTCGTCCTTCATCGAGATAGCGAGATACGGGTAGGACTTATCATCGCGAAACCGCACGTTAAAAGGGGGCTCAAACTCCTTGATCCAAGTGAATTCGAGTTGGAGCGCCTCATATTCACTGGCAACAATGGTCCATTTCACATCGCTGGCACTCAAAAGCATACGTTGGGTGCGTTCGTGCAGCGATTTCAGTGGCCCAAAGTAGTTTGAAAGCCTTGCCCGGAGGTTTTTCGCCTTTCCGACGTACAGCACTCGACCGGTTGCATCCAAGAACCGGTAGACGCCAGGCTCGGTTGGAATCTCCGAAGTCTTGGGCCTGAATGCCAGATCGTTTGCCATCGCTAAAAAATCTCTGCCAGGAACCTACCGGTGTGACTCTGGCTAACTTTGGCAACCTGCTCCGGAGTTCCCTCGGCAACCACCGTGCCACCTCCAGAACCACCCTCTGGACCCATGTCAATCACCCAGTCCGCACAGCGGATCACGTCCAGGTTGTGCTCAATTACAATCGCAGTGTTTCCCTTGTCAACCAGGTTGTTCAAAACGCTCAGAAGCTTGTTGACGTCCTCGAAGTGCAGTCCTGTTGTCGGTTCATCTAGGACATAAATCGTTCTTCCGGTGGAGCGGCGCTGGAGCTCGGTTGCAAGTTTGACTCGCTGAGCCTCGCCTCCAGAAAGAGTCGTGGCACTTTGACCCAGCCTGACGTACCCAAGTCCAACGTCGACCAGGGTTTGCAGGTATCTGGCTATGGAGTTAATCGGCGCAAAAAATTCCGCGGCATCGGCAATCGGCATGTTCAGCACATCTCCGATCGACTTGCCTTTGTAGAGCACCTGCAGTGTCTCGCGGTTATATCTGGCTCCCTTGCAGTCTTCACAAAGCACGTAGACATCCGGCAGGAAGTTCATCTCAATTTTGATGGTTCCGTCGCCCGAACAGGTCTCACAGCGTCCACCCTTGACGTTAAATGAGAACCGTCCCTGCAGATAACCTCGAACCTTCGACTCCTGGGTGTCGGCAAACAGCTTTCTGATGTGGTCGAAGACGCCGGTGTAGGTGGCGGGATTTGACCTCGGTGTTCTGCCAATTGGAGCTTGGTCAACATGCACTACTTTGTCTAGAAGCTCAACGCCCTCAACCCGTGTGTGCTTGCCAGCAACCGATTTGGCTCCGTTTAGACGCTGCGCCAAAACCTCGTAGAGCACGTCGTTGACCAGCGAGGACTTTCCTGAGCCGCTTACGCCAGTGACTGCGGTCATAACTCCTAGTGGAAATTTAACATCAACATTCTTGAGGTTGTTTTCCCTTGCACCGACAACTTTCAGACCGCCGCCTGGCTTTGCCTTCCTTCGCTTTTTAGGAGTCTCAATCTTGAGCTTCTCTGACAGGTATGCGCCGGTAATCGAATTCTGGTTCTTCAGCAGAGCTGCATAGCTGCCGGAGTGGACAACCTCGCCACCGTTGACGCCCGCTCCAGGTCCGATATCGACTAGCCAGTCGGCAGCACGAATCGTGTCCTCGTCGTGCTCGACGACGATGAGTGTGTTGCCAAGGTCTCGGAGCTTTATGAGCGTCTCAATCAGGCGCAGGTTGTCTCGCTGGTGAAGTCCAATTGATGGCTCGTCCAGCACGTAGAGCACTCCAGTAAGGCCGGCTCCGATTTGGGTGGCCAGTCTGATTCGCTGCGCTTCTCCCCCGGACAGTGAACCTGCTGCTCTTTCGAGAGAAAGGTAGTCAAGTCCAACAGCTAGCAGGAAATCCAACCTGGCGCGAATCTCTCTGAGCACCTGGGCTGCAATTTTTGCCTCCCTCTCGCTCAGGTCCAACGAATCGAAGAAATCGTGAGATTCCCCAAGGGATATTTGAGCCACGTCATGAATGGACTTACCGTGGACTGTCACCGCTAGTACCTCCGGCCGTAGCCGCGCACCATCGCAGGCCGGGCATGGAATTTCGCGAAGGTAATCAGCCCATTTTGCCCTTGCCCAATCGCTATCGGACTCAAGATATTTGCGCTCGATGTAGGGAAGAACGCCCTCAAAGCCAGAGGTGTAGCGCATTTCACGACCGTACTTCGAGCGCCACTTCACCTGCACCTCAAAGTCGTTGCCATTGAGGATTGCGTCGCGGGTGGACTCTGGCAGCTTCTTCCACGGGGTATCGAGGTCGAATTCAAGATCTGCCGCTAATCCCTGCAGTAGTCTCACGAAATAGGAGTACAGGCCCTTGCCTTGAGTGGACCAGGGCAAAATTACTCCCTGGTTGATGCTGGCAGCTTCGTCCCCAATTACAAGATCCTTGTCCACAGCCATCTTGGTTCCAAGTCCGGTGCAAACCTGGCAGGCTCCAAAGGGTGCGTTGAAGGAAAAGGTGCGCGGTTCAATCTCAGTGAGGGCTAAATCGTGCTCATTTGGGCAACTCAGGTTCTCGGAAAAGACACGTTGGGTTTTGAGGTCGATGAAGTCAACGACTATCCGACCACCTGCAAGCTTCAGTGCGGTTTCTACGGAGTCAGTAATTCTCGACTGCGCTTCCGGTTTCACGACCAGGCGGTCAACCACCACCGATATGTCGTGCTTGTAGCTCTTCTTCAGCGCCTTAGCTTCGGCAAGCACCACGGTTTCGCCGTCTATCACTGCCCTGGCATAGCCCTGGGACTGAAGCGAGACAAACAGGTCTTGGAACTCCCCCTTCTTCTGCACCACTATTGGCGCGAGCAGTTGAAACTTTGTTCCGGTCTCGAGCGCCAAAAGTTGGTCAACGATCGCCTGTGGGGTTTGCTTTGAAATCACCTCGTTGCAGACGTGGCAGTGTGGCACGCCGATTCTCGCCCACAGCAATCTCAGGTAATCGTGGATCTCGGTGATTGTTCCAACTGTTGACCGAGGGTTTCTATTTGTGGACTTTTGGTCAATGGAAACTGCCGGGCTCAATCCCTCAATGAAATCTACGTCCGGTCTATCCACCTGACCGAGAAACTGTCTAGCGTAGGCGCTAAGGGATTCGACATATCGGCGCTGTCCCTCGGCGAAAATCGTGTCGAATGCAAGCGATGACTTACCGGATCCACTCAGGCCAGTAAAGACGATCATCGCGTCTCTGGGGAGCTCTAAATCAAGATTCTTTAGGTTGTGAACCCTCGCGCCTTTGATGGCTAATTTTGCACCTTTAGGCTGCTGAATGGTCATTGCACAAGTTTAGGCATGTCCTGCTCGTTCGAAAGCTCGCAACTCCTTTTTTAGTTCGGATATCTCGTCCCTAATTCGTGCCGCCAATTCAAACTTCAGTTCCGAGGCGGCCAACTTCATCTGGGCATCGAGTTCGAGCACAGTCTTTAGAATTTCTTGCTGCCCGGCTGCACCAATTGCAGGGCGCCCGCGTGCCTTTGTTCCAGCCTTCTTGCTTGCCTGCATGCTCAGTTCAGCGACCAGCTTTTCGGTGTCAACTTCTTGCCGCTGCAGGCTGTCGGTGATGTCGGCAATCTTTTTGCGCAGTGGTTGCGGATCGACGCCCATCTTCTTGTTATAGGCGATCTGCTTATCTCGTCGACGATTGGTTTCGTCAATTGCCCGGGTCATGGACTTGGTCATTACATCGGCATACATGTGAACTTCGCCATTGACGTTTCTAGCGGCGCGACCGATGGTCTGAATCAAAGAGGTCGTAGACCTGAGGAAACCCTCTTTGTCGGCGTCCAGGATGGCAACCAGTGACACTTCAGGAAGGTCCAGACCTTCTCTGAGCAAGTTGATTCCAACCAGTACATCGAAGATTCCCTGTCTGAGCTCCCTTAGTAACTCGACGCGTCTCAACGTGTCGACGTCGGAGTGTAGGTAGCGGACTCGAACTCCCATTTCGGTGAAGTACTCGGTGACCTCTTCGGCCAGTCTTTTGGTGAGCGTTGTCACCAGCACCCGCTCGTTCTTTTCGGTTCTGGTCCTGATTTCATCCAGCAGGTCGTCGATTTGTCCCTTGGCGGGTTTGACGACAATTTGAGGATCAACCAGACCGGTGGGGCGAATGATTTGCTCGACTACTCCGTCTGACTTCTCAAGTTCGTATTTGGCTGGTGTTGCCGACAGGTAAACGGTTTGTCCGGTGCGCTCCAGGAATTCTTCAAAGCGCAGCGGTCGGTTATCAAGGGCAGAGGGTAAACGGAACCCGTGCTCAACCAGGGTTCGCTTCCTAGAAGAGTCTCCCATGTACATAGCCCCGATTTGCGGGACGGTTACGTGAGACTCATCAATGACTGTCAGGAAGTCCTCAGGGAAGTAATCCAGGAGACATGCCGGCGGCTCCCCGGTTTCGCGCTGATCAATGTGCTTCGAGTAATTCTCGATGCCCGAACAAAAACCAAGCTCACGAATCATTTCCAAGTCGAACGTGGTTCGCATCTTTATGCGCTGTGCTTCTAGAAGCTTGCCCTGGCCTTCGAGTTCTCGGTAGCGCTGCTCCAGCTCGTTCTCGATGTCCTCAATTGCCTTACCCATCCGCTCGACTGGCGCAACGTAGTAAGAGGCTGGGTAGATCGCAACACTGTCGCGCTCCATCAGGATTTCCCCGGTGAGTGGGTGAATTCTGTAGATCTTTTCGATCTCGTCGCCGAAGAATTCGATTCGAGTTGCTTCCTCATCGTAGACAGCGATGATCTCTACCGTGTCACCCTTAACTCGGAAATTGCCGCGGGTAAATTCAATGTCATTTCGCTGATACTGGATTGCTACCAAGGCACGAATCAGATCGTCTCGGTCAATTACCTGCCCAACCTTCAGCGGCAAAGATTGCGCTAGATATTCCTTTGGGGCACCCAAACCGTAGATGCAGGAAACTGTTGCAACCACAATCACGTCCCGTCTTGACAGCAGCGACATGGTCGCTGAGTATCTAAGACGTTCAACCTCCTCATTGATCGAGGAGTCCTTCTCGATGAAGGTGTCGGTTTGAGGAACGTAAGCCTCTGGCTGGTAGTAGTCGTAATAGCTGACGAAATACTCCACTGCGTTCTCGGGAAACATCTCGCGCAGTTCACTGGCCAACTGAGCGGCAAGGGTTTTGTTGTGGGCAATTACCAGCGTTGGTCGCTGCAGTTTCTCAACCAACCAGGCGGTGGTTGCGGACTTACCGGTTCCAGTGGCACCCAACAACACAACATCTCGCTCGCCAGCATTGATGCGCTCGGTCAGTTCAGCAATGGCGTTTGGCTGGTCTCCAGCTGGCGAGTAGGGGCTGACTACCTTGAAGGGCGTGGTTACCTCTTCCATCAGTCGGTCCCGGCGGTTAGCTCTAGGTACGCGCTTGTCGCCCTGGACACAAGCTCCTCCATGCTGCAATCAGAGCTAATCACCGTGTCTGCGATTGACTCGCGCTCCTGGTCGCTTGATTGGGCGTGAATTCTTGCTCTTGCAGCCTGTTCTGTCATTCCCCGATGTTGAATCAATCGCTGAACCCTGGTCTCCACCGGAGCACTGACAGCGATGATATGGTCAAAATTCAGCGGCGATTTGGTCTCAACGAGCAGCGGAATTGTGTACACCACAACACCGTCTGTGTTCTTGATGCGCTCACTGGAAAGTTGCTGAATCAAGGGATGCAAGATTGATTCAAGTCGCTTGCGACTTTGCTCGTCTGAGAACGCGATTGTTGCCAGCGCCTGACGGTCCAATGATCCGTCTTCTGCCAGCACCGCTGTTCCGAAGACTTCGGTTACTGCTGCTAGACCCGCAGATCCCGGTTCCACAACCTCGCGGGCAAGCAGATCGGCATCGATCTCGGTGGCGCCAAGCGCTACAAACTGTCTTGCCACGGTTGACTTACCCGAGGCAATTCCACCGGTGAGTGCAATCAGCATAGATATAAGGATAAAGAAAAAGAGGGAGTGCCGTTGGCACTCCCTCTTATCTAAATACTTCTTATTACTTGTCTTCGCTTAGCTTGTCGCGCAGCGCTGCAAGAGATGCGTCGTCAGCCAGGGTTCCCTGGTCAGCAGCTTCACCAGAAGACGCTGTGGCCTCCTGTGCTGGAGCTGTGTCAGGAAGCGCGGCTAGGTGCTCGAAAGCAGCCTTGGCCTGAACCTTGTGAGTCTCCCAACGAGCGTGAGCCTCGGCGTACTCGGCCTCCCACTTGGTGCGAGCTTCCTCGAAACCGTCTTTCCACTCACTGGTGGCTGGGTCGAAGCCCTCTGGGTAGCGGTACTGACCCTTTTCGTCGTAGTCAGCGCTCATGCCGTAAAGCACAGGGTTGAAGTCGGTGCCCGCTGGGTCAACTTCCTCAAGGGCCTGCTTC